>UMEM01004719.1_pt1 | contig 12973 bp, 9 predicted proteins | sample 1964761 | NCBI WGS metagenome assembly UMEM01 (sample SAMEA4836021, study PRJEB28245) | human gut metagenome | biome: gut microbiome; material: fecal sample | place: Denmark | collected 2008 | reverse complement strand
GCGTTTTTTATATATTAGGAAAGCACTTTCCTAATATATAAAAAAGCTGTCATACTCTCTTTTTGAGAGCACAACAGCTTCTTGTATATCTTTTCTCTTAATTATTTACCAGCGGCTGCCATTGCTGCATTGATCTTCTCTACAAGCAGATCTGCATCAATTCCATGAACCATAGCTGCTTCCTCAAGAGACTCCATCTGAGATGACGGGCATCCAAGACAATGCATACCAATCTCCATCAAAATCGGAGCTGACTCTGGAAATGTTACCAGAAGTTCGCCAATTGTTGTGCTTTTAGAAATTGCCATCACTGTTTCCTCCTTACATATTTCTATTTTCAATTAATTTCTGTCACCCTTGAACAGTAATTTTTATTATAATCCCTGATCTATGATTTAGCAACCTTATTTTCATTATCATTCCATGAAATTTTCTGAAATTTTCACACAACTTTTTCCGTTTATCACACTACTCAAAAGTCAATCAGTTTTCTTTTTTTTTCGACAAATCGTCATTTTCATAACAATAACCAAAACGAATGTTCTTTTTATTTCCAAAAGTTATCCACACTATTCACATCTTTCTTTGTTGATAATGTGGATAACTTTCAGGAAATCTTTTATTTTTCCTCATTTTTTCGATTTTTCAATGTTGATAAGTTAAAAACTACTTTTTTTCATTTTTTTGCTATTTTGAATATTCTTGTCATATTTTGTGCATTTTGACTATCCGTATATTTTTCTTGGAAAATACCGATTTTAGAATTTACAGTCAAATCTTTCATTTCCCATACATATTCTGGACAATGCATTGTTTTCTTTCTATTATTCTTTAATAAATCCGTCTGACAGCCACGATATTTGTATACGTTGCACTGCTGATACCAATTCCCTGATCTTCGTTCATTGCATTTACAATCTGATCATTTCCTATATATAGACCAACATGTCCTTCATATAAGATAAGATCCCCCGGCTGTGCGTCTTCATAACTCACTTCATATCCTGCACTTCGCTGTTCATAAGAAGTTCGTGGAAGGCTTATACCAAAATGTGCATACACGGACTGGACAAATCCTGAACAATCCGCCCCATCTGTTAAACTTGTACCGCCCCACACATATGGATTCCCAATAAACTGACAGGCATAATCAATAACTTCCTGCCCTGACGCAACTGACTGAGCCGCCGCTTCTGCAGCCTGGGCTTCTGCTTCCGCCTCCGCAGCCGCAGCTTCTTCTGCTTCCTTTCGTTTTTGTTCTTCCTCTTTTGTCTCCCCGTAAGAATAAGAACTTTCCTCTGTAACATAATCACCGCACACCCAGCCATTAACTTCACCAACCTGTATCGGATACCAGCCCTCTACAGGATCTTCTGTCACAAGATATTCTTCTCCCTGATTAATCTGGGTTAATACGGTAGTATCTGTCCCATGTCCTTCTCTGACATTCAGACAATCTGCTGTGACTGTTACATTCTCATTTGTATACTCATCTGACCTCGAACGGGCTTCTTCCCCTGTGAACAATGTTTCCGTCGGAACATACCCCTCTGCATTTCCCGACCGGATCTTTGTCCATCCATCCAGATATTCCAACACAACTGCCGCTGAATCAGAATATAATTTTCCAACCCATTCACTGTTTTCATCTGCTTCGCTTCTAATATAGGTATAATCCCCCGTATTAGAAAACGCTATATTCAAATACTCTCCCTCTTCTGTCGGCACCAGATACAGATTGATGTTGTTCTTTATTTCTGTCTGATATGATGCTTCCAAAATATTTTCAATTCCTGTAACCGGAACCAGACTCTTCTCACTGTCACCAGTTTCTGCCGCCTGTGTTCTGACTACACTCCCCGGAATCATGATCGCCCCTGCCATCATTGACATGATAAGCTTATGTTTCATCCGCATGTTACTCATATAAAACCTCCTTTATTTCCAGCCTTATCTTTTGTGGGAAGTTCTAATTGTTACATAATTGTTAATTTTTGTTACGCCGTAATTTTATCAATCAACCATAGATGTGTCAACCGTTTTAATAGTTTTTTCATAATTATCACCCTCCACCATTTGTAATTATTCCCCTTTTTTATTAATCTTAACGTCCTTTTTGTTAATTATTTTGTAATATTTTGTCAGGAGAAATAGAAAAAACTTATTTTTTTCTATTGACAAATTTTAAAATATAAGTTATATTCTAATTACAGTAATCGTTATCGTTATTGATTCAATTTTAGAAAGAGGTGAATCTATGGCTGCAATTAAATATAGCCGACAAAGAGAAGCTATCAAGCATTATCTCGCTTCAACAAAAGAGCATCCCACTGCCGACACTGTTTATCTGCATGTCAAAGAGGATTTTCCTAATATCAGTCTTGGTACTGTCTACCGGAATTTGAATCTGCTGACAGATATCGGCGAAGCGATCAAGATCCCTACACCTGACGGCGGAGATCGATTTGACGGAAATGTTATTCCCCACAATCATTTTCTCTGTACAAGCTGTGGACGGTTACTGGATCTGGAACTGGATATGAAGAGTATTGAAGAAGTGAACCGGCTGGCCGGGGAGAATTTCGATGGAATCATTACTTCAAGTTCCACTTTGTTTTATGGAGAATGCAGTGACTGCATTAGGAAGTCTTAAGTTATAAAAAAATTAATAAGAAAAAGGAGATTATCATTATGAAAAAATTTGTATGTACAGTATGTGGTTATGTTCACGAAGGAGATGCTGCACCGGCTGAATGTCCAGTCTGTCACGCACCAGCTTCCAAGTTTAAAGAGCAGGAAGGAGACAAAGTATGGGCTGCTGAGCACGTTGTAGGCGTTGCACAGGGTGTCAGCGAAGATATTCTTGCAGATCTTCGTGCAAACTTCGCAGGAGAATGCTCTGAAGTAGGAATGTACCTTGCAATGGCAAGAGTTGCTCACAGAGAAGGATATCCGGAAATCGGACTTTACTGGGAAAAAGCTGCTTACGAAGAAGCAGAGCATGCTGCAAAATTCGCTGAACTTCTTGGTGAAGTTGTAACAGACAGCACAAAGAAAAACCTTGAGATGAGAGTTGATGCTGAGCACGGTGCTACAGAAGGTAAATTCGATCTTGCAAAGAGAGCTAAAGCTGCTAACCTGGATGCAATCCACGACACAGTACACGAGATGGCTCGCGACGAAGCTAGACACGGAAAAGCTTTCGAAGGACTGCTTAAGAGATACTTCGGCTAATTTAAACAAATCTTATCAGCAGAAGCGATCGCTTCTGCTGTGATAAAACTGCCCATCAGGAATGTAACATTCCCAGTGGGCAGTTTTTTAATCTTCTTTCTCTTTTCTTTCATCTGATAATTTAACTTTTTTGCCGGCAATGAGTTTCTGTTTCTCTTTTCTCCCTAACTGCTTAATTGCATATTCCCGTTTCATTGCCTGTTCTTTTGTCTCAAATTCCTCATAATAAGCTAATTCAACAGGCCTCCGTGCCTTCGTATATTTTGCGCCTTTCCCGGAATTGTGCGCCTCCACACGTTTTTCCAGATCATTTGTCCAACCCGTGTATAATGTTCCGTCACTACATTTTAGCATATATGTATAATTCAAAAACTCACCTCTGCTATCTCCCGCATTACTCTTTCGATGCATGTTATTTACTATATCTTGAATCCCTTATCCAAGACCAATACTATATTATCAGGAAAACTTTTCTTAAATTTTTTCCTATATCCAATACAATATAGTATTGATCCTGCACCCGTAATCAAACTTTTGAATCCATCATTTTATCCAGACAAATACAACTTTACTCCATAAAATTCATGGGGTCAACCGGCGCCCCGTCTTTCATAATTTCAAAATATAAATTTGGTCCTTCGACACTATAATATTTCGTCGGTGAATTCAGTGTTCCCACTTCCTCTCCGGCTGCAATATAATCTCCAACTGCTGCCGCCACTTCATCCAGCTGGCCATAAACCGCAGTATACCCATTTCCCATATCAAGTGTCACAGTAGTTCCTGTCTGGGCAGTCTGTTCAATACTCTCTACAACTCCTGCTGCCGCTGCGTGGATCACTTCTCCCTGCGTTCCACCAATAATCAGTGCAGGATTATATTTATACTGCTCCAATGTTGGAAAATATACTGTATGATCCATACTAAAACTCAAAAGTGTTGCTCCGCTTGCCGGCCAGGCAAGTGCGCTTTCCTGAGTAAACCACACATTCTGTGTATTTGAAGATGCTGTGCTTTGAATTTCCTCTGTGGATGTATTTCCATTCTCCATACTGTTTTCATTCTCTTGCTGAACATCCTTTTGGGATTCCTGGTTTTCTTCATTATCCTCTTCTGAATCTGTGTCTGTAGGAAGAATATCATCTGTATTCGCCAATGTACTATCATCTTCTGTAAGCTGTTCTGCTGTTGTTTGCGCATCTTTGATCTGCTGCTCCATGTCTTTTTTGTAATGATTGTATGTGTAGCTCCCAACCATTGTAATTACCGCAACAAAACAAAGTACTGCGCCAACTGCAGCTCCCTTTCCTTTCAAAAAGGCCGGTCTTTCATTTTTATTCATAATCATCACCTCTGGCTATAGCATTGCCTGAAATGATCGATCTTATTCGTCTATATGGTGTAGTTCTGTTCCTTCATAAAAATATTGCAGGATCTCTTCATAATTTTTCCCATCCTTTGCCATTTCCTGTGCAGTCCACTGACTCATTCCGAATCCGTGCCCTTTTCCAACAGTTGCAATCTTCAACCCATGTGGACTTTCATAAAAAGAAAATGAACTCGAAGGAAGTTTCAGTGCATCACGGAACTGATCTCCTGTACATATCGTCTCTCCAATCCTCATTTTTCTGACATAACCGGAAGAATCCCATTCCTGAATTTCAAAATCTTCGTATCCATACCCATTTTCTGCTTTTTTCTGTTCCTCTGCCACAAGGAATTCTCTACATCTCTTTTGTATCTCTTTATATTCTATCAAATGTACCTGAATTTCATCTTCTGCCGCCTTGTCAAGCGGACATTCTTTTGCTGTGATGTACGGATAATCTGCATTCCCAAGTACCTCCTGCAAGTCTCTGGTCTTTCCATTACTGGATTGATGAAACGGTGTCCATGCAAAGGTCTCATGATACCACAGTACAATTCCTTTTGTTTCCTGTGCTGCCTGTTGACATTTTTTCAAATTCTCTTCGTATTTTGTCCCCCACTTTTTCTTCATCTGAGTCTGCGTCAGACATTTATCCAAAAGAGTCTGCTTTTCTTTCTCTGTTCTGTACAACTCTGTACGTAGAACAACCGCCTGTGCCTTCAATGCTTCTATTTCACATCCACCATCTGTTTCTCCTGCGAGCATTTCTGCGAGATACACAGATGCATTATCGCTGTCAGCTCCCTGCACCGCATTTTTTCCGTTTATAAAAACAGAAGTGATGTAAGGAAGTAAAAACAGTATGATAAGAAATGCAAAAAATGACTTTATTTTATTTCTAATTGTATCACGCATAAAAACAGCCCTCCATACTCTATTGTATGGAAGGCTGTCCTATTTTAGAACTTATCTGGTTCATTCTCCGTGTAATTGCTTATTCGAAAAGGTCCTGTCCTGATGGAACTTCAACCTTCTCCAGATGCCAGATATCACGCACATACTCCTCGATTGTTCTGTCAGATGTGAACTTACCGCTGCATGCTGTGTTCATCATTGCCATCTTAGACCATCTCTGCTGATCTCTGTAAGCTTCTTCTACTCTCTTCTGAGCATCTGCATAAGAACGGAAATCTTTCAGAATGAAGTAAGTATCTGCTTTGTCTGTACACTGTGTATTGAGCAGTGAGTTATACAGATTGATATACATGTTGTGATCACCGTTTGAGTAGGTTCCATCCATCAGCTGATCTACCACACGTTTAACTTCCCAATCATTGAAATAGATATCTGTCGGGTTGTATCCGCCGTTGTTCTCGTAATTGATTACTTCCTGTGAACTCAGACCGAAGATAAATGCATTCTCTTCTCCAACTTCATGAACGATCTCTACATTTGCTCCGTCCATTGTTCCGAGTGTCGGTGCACCGTTCAACATGAACTTCATGTTACCTGTACCGGATGCCTCTTTGGAAGCTGTTGAGATCTGCTCGCTGACATCTGCTGCTGCGAAAAGAATCTCTGCATTGGATACTCTGTAGTCTTCGATAAATACAACTTTCAGTTTTCCGTTGATGCTTCTGTCATTATTTACGACATCTGCTACGGAGTTGATCAGTTTGATTGTCTCTTTCGCACGAAGGTATCCTGCTGCTGCCTTAGCTCCGAAGATAAATGTTCTCGGATAGAAGGACATCTCCGGATGCTCTTTAATCTGATTATACAGATACATAATGTGCAGGATATTTAACAGCTGGCGTTTGTACTCGTGCAGACGTTTTACCTGAATATCAAAGATAGAACGAGGATCTACATCGATTCCGTTATGTTCTTTGATGTATTTCGCAAGGCGGACTTTATTCTGATATTTAATTTCCATAAATTCACGTCTTGCATCTTCATCTTCTACAAGCGGTTTCAGTTTTGCGATCTGAGACAGATCTGTGATCCATCCGTCACCGATCTTATCTGTGATCCAATCAGCAAGGAGCGGATTTCCATGTGCAAGGAAACGTCTCTGTGTAATTCCGTTTGTCTTGTTATTAAACTTCTCAGGCATCATCTGATAGAAATCTTTCAGCTCCTGTTTCTCAAGAATTTCTGTATGAAGCTGTGCAACACCGTTTACAGAGAATCCTGCAACAATTGCCATGTTCGCCATACGAACCTGTCCGTTCATAAGGATTGCCATTTTGCGGACTTTCTCTTCATTTCCCGGATACATCTCACGAACCTTGATCAGGAAACGACGATCAATCTCCTGTACAATCTGGTAAATACGTGGAAGCAATTTAGAGAACAGGTCGATTGGCCATTTCTCAAGTGCCTCTGCCATGATTGTATGGTTTGTATAAGCACAGGTCTTGCTTGTAACTTCCCATGCATCTTCCCAGCTTAATCCTTCTACGTCGATCAAAAGACGCATCAGCTCCGGAACCGCAACTGTCGGATGTGTATCGTTCATCTGAATAACAACTTTCTCGTACAGTTTTCTGATGTCTCCATGTTTTTTCTTATATTTCTCAATCAGAGCCTGAAGACTTGCAGAAATAAAGAAATACTGCTGTTTCAAACGAAGCTCTTTTCCTGAATAATGGTTATCGTTTGGATAAAGGACATCAACGATCAATTTTGCAAGGTTCTCCTGCTCTACTGCTTTGTGATAATTACCTCTGTCAAACTCATCAAGTTTGAAGTCTGTAATCGGTTTTGCATCCCATACACGCAGTGTATTTACTACATGATTACCATATCCAACGATCGGCATATCATATGGAACTGCCATAACAGACTCGTAATTCTCCTGAATAAATATATCTTTACCTGTTGCAGGGTCTTTCTCAAAACGGATATTTCCGCCAAAGCGTACTTCTTTTGCGTACTCTTCACGGCGAATTTCAAATGGATTTCCTTCTTTCAGCCAGTTGTCCGGAACCTCCACCTGATATCCATCTTTGATTTTCTGTTTGAACATTCCATAACGGTAACGGATTCCACATCCGTATGCCGGATAGTTCAGTGTTGCAAGAGAATCAAGGAAACATGCTGCAAGACGTCCAAGACCACCATTTCCAAGAGCCGCATCCGGCTCCTGGTCTTCAATCACGTTCAGATCAATATTCATCTCTTCCAGTGCTTCTTTTACATCTTTATATGCTGTCATATTGATGAGGTTGTTGCCAAGTGCACGTCCCATAAGGAACTCCATTGACATGTAGTATACTGTCTTGGCGTCTGTCTCATCATATCTTTTCTGTGTCTCAATCCAATCATCGATAATAACATCTTTGACTGCATAGGATACTGCCTGGAATAGCTGCTGCGGTGTAGCCTCATCGATTGTTTTTCTATAAAGTGTCTTAACGTTATCCTTTACTGCCGCTTTAAAAGCCTTTTTCTCGAATCTTTTACTGAACATGTTTATTACTCTCCTTTTTTCTCAACACCCATTGTAACCGCTTCGCCGTTGATCTTCCATTCTTTCACGTAGCCAGCCGGCTGTGCTTTTACAACTTCATCCGCAAGTACCTCACCTGCGATCAGTGTATTGTTCTTTTCGAAGACAGCTTCTGCCTTTTCACTACCCTCGTATGTAACTTTGATTCTGTCCATAACTTCGAAATCAGCTTCTTTTCTCATTGTCTGGATCTTGCTGATGATCTCACGTACAAATCCCTCTTCCAGCAGCTCTGGTGACAGGTTTGTATCGAGAACAACTGTGATTCCGTTGTCATTTACAGATTCATATCCTTCAATCTGTGCTGTATCGATCAGAAGATCTTCCTTGAAAAGTTCAATTTCCTGTCCGTTTACATCCAGTTTGAGTGCACCTGTAGCGTTGAGCTCATCCATTGCTGCATTTCCATCGATGTCGTTAAGCGCCGCTTTGATAGCACCTAACATCTTACCATATTTCGGTCCGACTGTCTTTAATTGTGGTTTAAAACTATAAGACGTAAAGTCTCTTACATCATCTGTAAATTTAACATTTTTAACATTCAGCTCGTCTGCAACGATCTCCTGATAGAATTCCGGAAGATCAAAGTCTGCTTTCACAAACATCTTTCCGATCGGCTGACGGTTCTTGATGTTGGATGCATTACGGCATGCACGTCCCATAACAACAAGGTCAAGAACATGTTCCATGTTATTTTCAAGTTCTTTGTCAATCTGATCTTCATGAACTTCTGGGAAGTCACAAAGATGAATACTTTCCGGAGCATCCTTATCAATGCTACGAACCAGGTTCTGATAAATCTCTTCTGTCATGAACGGGATCATCGGAGCTGCTGCCTTAGATACTGTAACAAGAGCTGTGTACAGAGTCATGTAAGCATTGATCTTATCCTGCTCCATTCCCTTTGCCCAGAAACGCTCACGGCTTCTTCTTACATACCAGTTACTCAGATCATCTACGAAGTCTTGAAGCACACGTGCTGCCTCTGGGATTCTGTAATTGCCAAGATTATAATCTACATCTTTTACCATTGTGTTCATCTTGGAGAGGATCCACTTATCCATAACCGGAAGTTTATCATATTCCAGAGTATATTTTGTTGCATCAAAATTATCAATGTTCGCATAAAGCACGAAGAATGCATAAGTATTCCAAAGTGTTCCCATGAACTTACGCTGTCCTTCCTGAACGGCTTTTCCGTGGAAACGATTCGGAAGCCACGGAGCACTGTTGATGTAGAAATACCAGCGGATCGCATCTGCACCGTATTTCTCCAGTGCATCAAACGGATCAACGGCATTTCCTTTAGACTTACTCATCTTCTGTCCATTTTCATCCTGAACATGTCCAAGAACGATAACATTCTTATATGGAGCCTTGTTGAACAGCAGTGTTGAGATTGCAAGCAGAGAGTAGAACCATCCTCTTGTCTGGTCTACAGCCTCGGAAATAAAGTCTGCCGGGAACTGTCTTTCAAACAGATCCTGATTTTCAAATGGATAATGATGCTGTGCAAATGGCATTGATCCACTGTCGAACCAGCAGTCGATAACTTCCGGTACTCTGTGCATCTCTTTACCACACTCCGGACACTTGATTGTTACAGCATCAATGTATGGGCGGTGAAGCTCGATATCATCCGGACAGTTATCAGACATTGATTTCAGTTCTTCAATGCTTCCGATAGAGTGCATATGTCCACACTCACACTGCCAGATATTCAGTGGTGTTCCCCAGTAACGGTTACGGCTGATTCCCCAGTCCTGAACGTTCTCGATCCAGTCACCGAAACGTCCTTTACCGATACTTTCCGGAATCCAGTTGATTGTGTTATTATTTCTGATCAGGTCTTCGCGAACTGCTGTCATCTTGATGAACCAGGACTCACGTGCATAGTAGATCAGTGGAGTATCACATCTCCAGCAGTGAGGATAGCTATGCTCGAACTTCGGTGCATCATAAAGAAGTCCTCTTGCATCCAGATCCTTTAATACTTCCGGATCAGCCTTCTTCACAAACAGACCGGCGAACGGTGTAGATTCTGCCATATCACCCTTCTCATCTACAAGCTGTACGAATGGAAGATCATATTTTCTTCCTACATTCGCATCATCTTCACCAAATGCAGGTGCGATATGAACGACTCCTGTACCATCTGTCAGAGTTACGTACTCATCACATACAACATAGAATGCTTTCTTGCGCTGTTTTGCTGCCTCGTCTGCTGCACACTGATACAGCGGCTCATACTCTTTTCCTTCCAGATCAGTTCCCTTGTAAGTCTCAAGAATTTCATAAGCATCTTTGCCTTCTTCTGCAAGTCTTCCAAGAACTGTGTCAAGCAGTGCGCAAGCCATATAATATACATGTCCGTCTGCTGCCTTAACCTTTGCGTAATCTTCTTTCGGATTTACACAAAGTGCAAGGTTGGATGGAAGTGTCCAAGGTGTTGTTGTCCATGCAAGAATATATGCATCTTCATCTTTTACTTTAAAACGAACGATTGCTGAACGCTCCTTAACATCCTTGTATCCCTGTGCAACTTCCTGTGCGGAAAGCGGTGTTCCACAACGCGGGCAGTAAGGAACGATCTTAAATCCTTTGTAAAGGAGTCCCTTATCCCAGATCTGCTTCAGAGCCCACCATTCAGACTCAATAAAGTTGTTATCATAAGTTACATATGGGTGCTCCATGTCAGCCCAGAATCCAACTGTACCGGAGAAATTCTCCCACATTCCTTTGTATTTCCATACACTCTCTTTACATTTCTTGATAAATGGTTCAAGACCATATTTCTCAATCTGATCTTTTCCATCAAGACCAAGAAGCTTCTCAACTTCAAGCTCTACCGGAAGACCATGTGTATCCCATCCGGCCTTTCTTGGAACCATATATCCTTTCATTGTACGGTATCTCGGGATCATATCCTTAATAACACGAGTTAAAACGTGTCCGATATGCGGTTTACCATTTGCTGTCGGAGGTCCGTCATAGAAAATATAATCCGGACATCCTTCTTTTTCATCCATACTTTTCTGGAAGATTTCATTATCATCCCAGAACTTTTCAACTTCTTTTTCACGGCTGACAAAATTCATGTCAGTTGAAACTTTCTTATACATGTTCTTATCCTTTCCTGAGTTTATTTTATGATTCTTAAAAAGAAAGGCTTCCGTCCTGTAATAGGACGAAAGCCTGAACTTCTCTCGTTAAACCACCTGTTACATCATACTTAGGTCTGATTTCTGACCTGCATATGGTATCCTTTAACGCCGGACACGCGTCAGTCCTTACTCTCTCTTTCTGCAGAAACCTCTTTTCTGCATCTGTTTCAGGAACTGCTGCTCTGGAGTGATCTTCAAAAATCTCTTACTTGCACCGGACTCCCACCATCTCCGGCTCGCTGTAACGTTCGGATAAATCCTACTGTCTCCGTCATCGCTTTACCTGTGAACTTCTACACACGGCTTATTATAAAGAGATTCTCGCTTCTAGTCAAGGTTTATTATGATAAAAAAAGTGCGAAAAAACGTTGTTTTCAGCGTTCTTTCGCAAATTTCTGTTTTCTTATCTGCGGCGTTTCTTCTTTCTTTTCACATTACCACTCTTTGCATTTCTTCTTTTTCCTTTTTTTCTTCTGCGACGTCTTATCTGCTTCCGGTAATTCGCAAGTACAACAATGATGATCAATAAAATCACAACTGCAATTACAACTCCGATCACAATTTTCATAAACTTTGAAATCTCGGTTACGACAGTTGAAGTTGTCTTATCTTTCTTTTTTCCCAAAACAGCTGCACTGCTTTCCTCTGTTTTTTCTATCGCAGCTTTCACACTGCCTACTTCCTGCCCTTTATAAGTGAATGTTACTGTTCCGGATCCATCCTTGTTGCTGTCTTCCTTCACTTCTGCTTTCACATCAGAAAATTGTGCACTCTTCGGAAGTACGATATAAGCATCTTCATCTTCATAAGACTTCACGCCTTCCGGAAGCTTCTGATCCTTCAAAGATATTTTTGAAAAATTACTGTAAGCATAATCAAACATGGCACGAGTATCTATATAAGCATCAGTTCCAAAATCATAAAGTACAACCGCAACAAGCTGCATATCTCCGTTATCTGCCATTGTCACAAGCGTTGTTCTTGCCTGATCTGTGTAGCCGGTCTTACCGCCCTTGCAGTATTCATAATAATTATCATTCTGTGGCCAGAGCATCTTGTGCTTCTGCTGAAAAGTACGTTCTTCATTCACCAGATTCGTTGCCGGAATCGTATGGCTTAACGATTGGGAAATTGTCCGGAACGCTTCCTTCTGATAAACTGCTGCACCAATTCTTGCCATATCATGCGCCGTTGTATAATGTTGTTCATCATGAAGTCCGTTCGCATTCGTCCAGTGTGAACCTGTACATCCAAGTTTTTCTGACTCATCATTCATCGCCTGAATAAATGTGCCATACCCCCCACCCATCTTCTTGCCAACACTCTCAGCTACTGCATAAGAGACCTCATTTGCCGATGCCAGAAGAACGGCATAGAGCGCATCTTCCATACTGATCTGCTCCCCCGGCGTCATGCCGATATGGGCATCGCCATATTCCAGAAAGGAGATACTGTCCTGGGAAAATTCTACCGTATCTGTAAGCTCTGCATTGTCCAACGCAACCAATGTTGTCAGAAGTTTTGTAATACTTGCCGGATAATGCTTCTTTTCAATCTGCTTGCTATATAAAACTGCCCCACTGTTCATGTCCATAACGATTGCAGAATCCGCATAAGTCGCCGGACCCTGTGGCCAGTTCTCCACACTGTTTGAATCCGGTGCGATCGCATAACAGTTCTGACGCTGTGTCT
>UMEM01007168.1_pt1 | contig 13048 bp, 5 predicted proteins | sample 1964761 | NCBI WGS metagenome assembly UMEM01 (sample SAMEA4836021, study PRJEB28245) | human gut metagenome | biome: gut microbiome; material: fecal sample | place: Denmark | collected 2008 | reverse complement strand
TAGCTGTTGCATCAGGTTTTACTACACCATTCTTGTTAGCGTCTAAATCCCAAGCTTGGATACCTCTAGCATTTGGATTGGCTGTCTTTGCAAGGATTGTCTTATTCATCTTAATTTTAATTCCTTGTTTTGCATCTTTTGCATTGATGAAATAGCCATCTGCGCCAACTACATTGTAGAAAGTACATGCATTTATGTCTATGGTTGTAGAAGATTTCGCCTTTGATAAATCGAAGACACTACTCTTTCCAAGACTGATGTTTGAGAATGTAGAGTTAACAAACTTGATGTTGTTAATCTTGTCCATACCCTTGTTCATGCAAATGAATGCATAACCACCTGTACCATGATTATTTGAAATACAATTGTCAATGATAAGCAGGTTTACTGATTGACCAGAAGAAGCCTTGAAGTTAACAAGTGCTCTTTCCATGTTGCTGATGTTGCATTCTGTGAATCCCAAAGAATCGATATCGCAAGCTTTATCTTCATTGATGAAATATTGGCAGCCTGAAATGCCTTCATCTGTGTTCTGAAGTCCATCAATATTTACGTGTTCAAAGCTGATGTAACCATGATTTCCTGCTACAGATACAGCCTTCTTTACATTCAGTGTTGCCTTTTCACCAGCTCTACCGAAGAATGAAATAGAAACACCCTCTGGGATGCTTATTGCTTTTTCTTCTGTACCCAAGTCGATGGTCTTACCAGCAGGGATACCTAATGTGATAGATACATTAGAAGCACCTTCCATCTTCTCGAATGCCTTATTAGCCCACTCTTCGATGTCTTCATTTGTGATGACTGTACGGTCTTCGTTCAATCTTACAGTGTAATCTGCAGAAGGTAATCCCTTGGCTGTCTTCACAGTCTTGGAACCACGAACTTTCTCACCATTGAGTAAGCTAAATGTATATGAACGATTTGAGTTCAAACCTGTAATCTTATACTCACCAGCTTCGCGGTCAGCATCTGTCAGAGCGATGTCCTCAGTCTGGATTTCTCCCTCGCTATCCTTATAAGTATAGCGAAGAGTGGTTACGTTAGAACCTGGAATCCATGTCAAGCGGATGTTATCGTCCAAGCGGTCTTTCTCCAAAACATCGTGAAGGATACCTGGAGTACGGAAAGAGTCGCCATCCTTATAATAAACCCATTTTGATTCAGCCTTGGTTGATGACATAGCTTTTACACGCATGTAGTACTTGGTGTATTCTTCCAAGTTGTTGATGTCAACAGGAGCAGATGTGATGCTTTTGTCTTCACCGAAGATTCTTGCGTTCTCACCTCCCATAGGTACGTCATCATAAAGAGAGTCTGTGCTCAACTCTACGATGTAGTATTCTGTGTTCTTGTCATAAGCAGAGAAGTTGACTGCAATCTTGGTTGGTTGGTCGTCATCTGTGTCAACAGACAAAGCAGAACTCTTGACACCAAACAAGCGGTCGTGAGCACTGTCAACATCCCAGTCGTTCTTATCTGTACAAGAAACCATTGGAGTCATGGCCAAGAAGGCCAATGACATTCCAAATATATTCTTTATTTTCATCTTGTTTCTATTATTAACAGTTCGTACTAATCGTTATAGCCATAAGAATTGTACAAATGACCATTTGATGCAGAGATTGTGGTAGATGCAATAGGCATGAGGTATCTATTCTTAACAGGTACATTGTCACCTACAAGACCACTGCTGATAGAAGGCAGGTTAGTGTTTACCTGAGTATCCTTGCCGCTTGTCAAGCTAGACTTGCCAAAGCTATCTGTACTACCAGTGAAGTCTGATTCAGACTGGTCTGCAGCGAGACCATACCAAGTTACACTGCTCATGTCAATCTTGGTCTTTGTGTCATCAGTATAGTTGAAGTAAATCTTCTCCTGATATTTCTTGTCAGTCAAGTCCTGGATATAAGTATCCTTGAACTCCTGAATCTTCTGAGCCAAGAGATTCCAACGGATCAAATCCCATTTGCGGTAACCTTCTCCAGCAAACTCCCAAGCGTTCTCCTGTACGATTGCTTCGAACAGACCTTCCTTGGTTTTAGGAATGTTGTTGATGTAGTGGTTTGCCAAAGCCTTGTCGCTGAAAGCACGGTCGTGTACTTCTGCGAGAGCCTGAAGTGCAGTCATACCTGCGTCACCATCATAATGACCTGTAGGACCAGCCAATTCGTTCATAACCTCAGCGTACCAAAGCAGAATCTGAGAGTAGCGCATCACGACAGGGTTAATACCCGTTGTGTGCTTAGCTGTTGCCTTCAAGTTGTCTGACAACCACTTGTCGTTCATCTTGCGAGCATCCCACTTACCGCAGTAAAGACCAAATGGAGCGTTGCCAAGCATGCTCTCTACTGTCTTCTTACCATCCTGCTTAATCTCGAATGCTGCTACTGTAACGTCACGACGCTGGTCTGCCTTGTCGTAAGAGTAGAGGAGAGGTGCTGTCAACTTCAATTTACCAGTAGAGTTACCATATCCATATTCTGTAGTAACGCCATTCAAGCGTACACCAACTGTATAACCCAACTCACCAGTAACATTGCTACCCATAGGTATCTCGAAGAGATTTTCCTGATAGGTCTTGTCAAGAGTCAGCTGGTTCAAGAGATACCATTCATTTTCGAATGATGGATTCAATTTGTGTGAACCACTCTTGATGATAGCACTGAGATGCTTGAGTGCAATCTCATACAGTTCCTTACACTTAGCGGCACCTGGACGCTGTGTAGGGTAGGTTGCGTCTGTGTAAGTTGCAGTCTCGTAGCCTTCCTTCGCTTTTTCGCGGATAGCATATCCTGCACGTGTCAAGGCAATCTGTGCCAAGAGACCATGTGCATAACCCTTGGTTGCATGCTCTGTAGTGTATCCTTCTTGACCTGCCCAAGGAAGAAGTTCGATGGCTTCATCAAGATTTACCATTAAGCTGTCAAGGATGCTGTCGCGATCCATTTTATAAAGGTATGCATTGGAAAGGTCTGATTTTGATGACTCTGCCTTGAAAGGTACGTCACCGAAGAAACGTACCAGGTCGAGATAGCACTGTGCACGGAGTGTTAAAGCCTCACCGAGATAGCGTCCCATTGTTGCTTTGTCTGACTTGCTACCATTCTGGTACAGGTCGCTGTTATTTACGCCATCAACAACGTCGTTTGCGTCTTCAATAACACCATAGAGTGCATCCCACACGCCAGAAATCTTAGACCATCCTGGATCGGCATTGTAGTTCATGTTACCACGCTCACTTGTAGCGTTAGTAGCGTCACTTCCAAGACCATCCACCAATTCGATGTCGCTGTTCAGGTTCCATACGATGGCGAGGTCCTGAGAGTATGTACGGTCTTGAGTCAAACCGCCATATATCTTGTTTACTCGTAAGCCTGTGTAGTAGGTAGAACCATATACATTAGAGTTCTCCAACTCAGAAGGTGACTTCTGATCAAGGAAGTCTGAGCAAGAAACTAATGTTGCAGCTCCCAAAGCTACCAAGACTTTTGAAAATATCTTGTTCATGTTCTTTGTTACTTTTTTAGAATGTTACATTAATACCACCTACAAATGTACGGCTCTTAGGGTATGCTGCGTAGTCGATACCTGGAGTCATAGGATTCTTTTTGCTGCTTGTGTCAACTTCAGGGTCGTAACCCTTATAGCTTGTCATGCAAAGCAAGTTGTAGCCGGTGAAGTAGATACGTACGTTGCTGATGAAGATGTTCTTCAACCAGGTCTTTGGCAATGTGTAGCCAATAGTTACGTTCTGCAAACGCAGGAATGAAGCGTCTTCTACAGCATAATCAGTCAACTGCATGGCTGTAACGGCAGCTGGATTGTAGATGCTCTTGCCTTGGTTCAACTCGTTCAAGCGAGCCATAACTTCTTCTGTGCCACCATATGTTGTGATGGTTGATGTAGAAATCTTACCAAGGTTCAAACCATTGTTAGGGTCAATCCATGTGTAACGTTTGTCGAGGGTAAAGTCATCTACAAGGTTGTACTTCTTGTTAGAACCTGAATAGAAGGCGTTAGCCAGCTTGGTTCCGTTTACAATCTTGTTGCCAAGAGAGTAGTTGAAGAACACATTGAAGTCGAAGTTGCCAACGTGACCGTCGAAACCGAAACCACCAGTTGTTGTAGGAACGGTATTTCCAAGACGCTGCTTGATAGGATTACCATTTTCGTCGCACTGTACCTTAGGACCACCAGGGTAGTAGGTTCCACCGAAGATGTCCTTGCTCTTGTCTTTTACGCCATCAGCCAATTCCCACTTACCCTTGGCATTGAGAACCAAGTCGCCGGTGCCTGTAGCTGGGTCGTATACTGTATAGTAACCATTCATCTTGTAACCCCAGAGCTCACCAAGTCGGCCGCCCTGTTCTACACGGAAGTCTTCATACTTAGAGATGGTAGAACCACTCCAGTTACTGCTCTGCCATGGATTTTCAAGATTCAACTCGTCAATCTTGTTCTTGTTGTAAGAAACATTGAAGTTGAAGTTCAAGCCAAACTTCTTTTTGTCTACGATGACAGCATTGAGTGCCAACTCGACACCCTTGTTAGATGTCTTACCGAAGTTCTGGAACTGGTAGCTATAACCTGTGTTTGATGGAATCAAAGTCTGCATCAAGAGGTCCTTAGTGGTATTCCAGTAGAAATCCAAAGTACCGCTGATACGTCCGTTAAAGAAACCATAGTCGATACCGAAGTTACGGGTAACAGTTGTTTCCCACTTCAGGTTAGGGTTATAGAGATAAGTTCCATGCTCCAACATTGAACCACGATTCTCATCAAAGAATGGAGCCTTTGATGTGTTGCTAGCCATAGAGTATACGGTAGAAATCAAACCGGAATTGATACGGTTGTTACCGGCAGTACCGAAACTCAAGCGAGCCTTCAAGTTAGAGAGCCACTTAGAAGCACCTTTCAGGAATGATTCGTCAGACATACGCCATGCCAAAGCTAAAGATGGGAATACGCCCCACTGGTTGCCGCTGCCAAACTTACTAGAGCCATCAGCACGCATAGTGAATGTTGCCAGATACTTATCATTCAATGTATAATTGATACGACCGAAGTATGAGAGGATGTTCTCATCGGCAGCGATAGTTCCTTCGTTTGGAAGGGCAGTACCTGCACCAGTATTTGACAAAACGTCATCAATACCAAAAGATGCTGGGTAAGCAACAGATATGGCATTTCTTGTAGTCTGCTCGCTGCTGCTCCATTCCTGACCCAACAATACGTTGATATGGTCACGGCCTCCGAAAAGCTTGCTGTTATCGTAAGTGATAGTGTTGGCATTGCGCCAGTTCTTCTTGCTTACCTTCGTAAACACAGCTTGTGGCTGACCATTGTAGCCGTACTTTGAATTGGTTGTGGCATTAGAACCCCAAACCTGATCGGTATTGTTGTAATCCCAGCGATAACCAAATTCTGAGCGTAAGGTGATATTCTTGAAAGGCTTCCAGTTCAAACCTACGTTGTAGTTCTGTTGGAAACGCTCCTGATACTTATAAGAATCATAAATACGCTCGATAGGATTGCGTTCTACTGATGTTGAGTTCTCCTCGTCCTCATCGCTATCTGTAAGAGGATATACTGGCCAGAACTTTACGGTATTTGCAACGATAGAGTTGGCTGCGTTGCTTTCATTTGTGTCAGCACCACCATTCAGACCATCAAGTTTGGTGAATGCCATACGAGCATTGAAGTCGAGTGACAACCACTTGTTTAAGTTAGCGTTGAGTTTTGCGTTAACGTTGTTCTTTGCATAACCAGAACCAAGCATGATACTCTTCTCGTCGTTATGAGAGAAGCCAATGTTATACTTGATATCCTTAGTACCACCGCTAACGCTTACATTATACTGCTTTTGGTTACCTGTACGACCGAATACTTCGTCCTGATAGTCTGTACCTTCTACAGACTTCCAGATATCGAGGTCGCTGTAGTTACCATAGTTTGTTGCACCAACTTCATAAAGAGAGTATGCAAAGTTATAAGGATCAAGAGTCTTGATCAACTTTGTAACCTTCTTGTAGCCGAGAGAAGCATTGAAGTTTACCTGAGTCTTACCCTCAGTTCCGCTCTTGGTTGTTACGATGATAACACCGTTGGCACCACGGGCACCATAGATGGCTGTAGAAGAAGCATCCTTCAAAACGTCGATGCTCTGAATTTCGCTAGGAGCGATGTCGCTGATTGAGCTAACTGGGAAACCATCTACGATGTAGAGAGGAGAGTTGTCCTGTGAAAGAGAACCACCACCACGCACACGAATCTTCACGTCAGCATCTGGTGAACCTTCGGTGGTGGTGATGTTCACACCTGCCATCTTACCGGTCATCGCCTCGCTTACGTTAGATACAGGAATGTTGGCAATCTGCTTGTCGCTGATAGAAGATACAGAACCTGTGAGGTCTTTCTTTCTAACAGTACCATAACCGATTACTACGACATCGTTGAGGGTGGTGTTGTCATCCTCAAGCTTTACATCGATCGTTTCTTTACCTGCAACGCTTACTTCCTTAGCTTTCATACCAATGTATGAAATCTTCAGTTTCTTGCTTTTGCCTTTTAAGTTTACTGTGAAGTTACCGTCAATGTCGGTCACGCCACCATTGCCAGCTACACCTACCTCCATGACAGATGCGCCGATGATTGGCTCGCCCGTATTGTCAGTAACAACGCCTTTTACTGTTTGTGCAGATACACTTGTTACTACGAACATCAGTGCGCCTGCCAAAGCAATTTTCTTTTTTCTAAAATTACCAGACATACACTTTAGGTTTAGATAAAACTTATTCTAAATTACTAATATTCTAATGTTTTTATTTAATGTTTTTAAGTAGAATTCCAATTCTGAGCAGAAGCTTGCTGAAGGGATGTTCCTCTTGGAACCCGAAGGCTCCGATGGGGCAACCTGGTTGCGTAGCAATAGCTAAGTCTTGGTTTTCTTGTTGCAAAAGTATATAAAAAATATGAGAATATAGGTATATTGGGGGTAAAAAATAACGTAAACGTTTACAGGTTTTTGCGTAAATACTCTGTTTTTTACATTTCGACGGTCTGTTTTCTCAGTTCCCGTTTCTGCTGTTTCAGAAGTTGAGGGAACAAAAAAAGTGCAATATCCGGCACCCTTCTGAAAGAGGATGGGGATATTGCACTCCGAATGTTATCTGTCAATCTAATTACTTATGGTCTCTGCTTCTTTACTTTACGATGACCTTGCTTGTCTTCTTGCTGCCATCTGCCAGGGTCTTCACAATGATGTTGATACCTTTCTGAAGATTTGAGAGCTGGGTGCCGTCGGCTGCATAGATGGCGGTCTTGATGACTGCTGCTGTAGCTGTAGCGATGTTGTGGATGCCGGTGCTTACAGAATTGGTTGTTGCACCGAAACCTCCCATCTGGTTGGCTGCACGTACGGTGAATGTTCCCTTCTCGCCGTTGAGGTTTACTGACTTCTCTGTGGTCAGGGCAAAGAACTTGCCGTCTTTTGCTACGAGATACATCTGGGCATCACCTGTCCATGAGAGTTTGTCGCTATCCAGTGTGGCTGCTGTAGCCGCTGCCTGAGCTGAGAGGTTGGCTGGCTTCCAGTCACCGAATACTGCATCGAGGGTGTATGTTGCAGCTTCTTCTGCAGTCAGAATGATGTTCTCCTCTGCTTCTTTTGCTTTTCCGTTTTTATCTTTGAAAAGTACCATCTTTTCAGCAGGAGAGAAGGTGTTGCCCTCTGCATCTTTCAATACATCGAGGCGGAACTTGTCAGCAATAGCTGTCTCCATAGCAGTGATGTTGAAGTAAGTGTACTTCGTGCCATCGTTCAGGATTTCATCCTTCTGGTTGATGGTTGTATTGAGCCAGGTGAGTCTGGCAATGTTGTTCCATGAACGGCCGAGACTGAAGTTTGCAGCCTTGTTTTCGATGGTACAGTCTTTGAAGATATATCCCCATTCGCTCTTGCTGTTAGGGGCAGCAATTACGTCAGTACCATTCTTCTCGTTTTCCTTGCGGCTTTCGTTGACGAAGAGTACGCGGTTGAAATATACATCACCACCACCGCAAATGTAGTCTACTGTTCCGTGAATCTCTGAGTCTTCAAAGTAGAACTGTCCCTTGCCGTTTGGTTCGTTGCTGTAGTAGGTATCCTGGTAAGATAGCATCTTCACATTCTTGCAGATGGTCTTTGTACCACGATCCTGAAGGCAGACTGCACGACCGGCTGCTCCTGTCTTATAGTAATCGAGCGCATCTTTCAGGGTGATGTCCTGAAGATAGAGGTTGTTGCTCTGGTTGAGGAGGGTGGCTGTGGTGCCAATGCCTTCGTTCTCTATAGCTGGCTTGTTGACGATGATGGTTTTGTCCATGCTCTCGCCGATGATAGAGATGTTGTTGCCGCTAATCAGAGTGAGGCACTTGTCGCCCAAATCGTATGTGCCGTTTGGCAAGAAGATGTAAGAACGTGGAGCATCTGCTGCTGCATTAGCTGCATTGACGGTTTCAAGCGTGGTGATGAAACTCTGTGCATTGCCAGTCTTTACAGTGTACCAGTTGCCTTCTTGGGTATAGGCTGGTTCTGTCATGTTCACGATGCTGAGACTATGGAGGTAAGCGTTGGCTGCGAAGGTAAGTGTGTACTCGCCGCTTGCTGTAGAGGTATTCTGCAGAATTGTGCTGATACCATCTGTGCTTGTCATGGCATCTACACTTGCTATCGTAGTGCCATCAGGGGCAGTCAGTGTGATGTCGCCCTCGTTTGAAAACTTGCAGAGATTCATCTTGATGTAACCCTTGCCGCCCATCAGAATCTTTATCTTGTCGCCAGCAGTAAAAGTCCAGCCGTGTGTGGTATCATGCCACTTGCCTTTGCCTTCTACAGAGATTGCCTCGTGGTCGTTGATGTCGAATCCTTCCTTCTGGAGGTCGTAATCGTAACGGGCTGTTTCACTTGCGGTCTCAATATCTGTAACGACTGCATAGAGTTTGGTATCTTCTGTAATGACAGAAGAGGTGGTGAACTTCTTGCTGTCTTTCTTCAGGTCGGTAGCCCAACCGCGGAATTTCTTGCCTTCGGCTACGGTTACCTTGTCTTCCATGCCTTCCTTGAATTTCTCAATGTTGGCATCCTGCTCCACCTTCTGGGTTCCGATAGCTGTTGTGCCGTCTATATTATAATAGGTGAGGGTGAAGTCTGGCTTGAAGCCTAAGGTGAGCTCGTAAGTTACTTCATCTCCCTTAGATTCTACAACGATGGTTACCACAGTCTTCTGTTCTGCACCTTCGCCGGTGGTAGTATAGGTCGTGCTCTTGATGGTTCCGTTAGCAGCAACGATGTCTGTCAGCGGATTGGTCTCGCTGATGAGGTTTGCCTTCTTTGAAACGAGGAGGGTAGCGAGCTGCTTGCCTGATGCGTCTTCATTGAAGATGTCAACGGCTGAATACTTGGTGCCGTTGAGGCTGAAAGTGCCGAGCATTGGAGTCTTGCTCATATCTACATTTCCGTAGATGGCGAGGTCGGTAACGTATGCGTTCTGGTTGAGTTTGAAGTTCTCGAACTTGATCTGGCAGTTGGTACGGTTTACGTCGAGTGTCAGATCTTCTCCGCTTGTGGTTACAATGGATACGTTGTGGATAGCTACCCAGTCAGCATCTCCGTCACCCTTTACGGATACCTTGATACCACGTGTGCCACCTGTAGCAGCCTGGTGGAGGGTAATCTTGGTGATGCTTGCCAATGGAGAGGTTACTGCGCTTGGTTCGGCTGTAGAGTATTCGCCAGTGTACTTTAGGGTCTTCATATAACCGGTACGGTCAGCGAACTTAGCGTTTGTTCCTGTTGGATTTATCTCAACGCCATTGAGAGTCATGGTAAATGCCTCTTTACTATAGAGAGTTTTGAGGTCTACCAAAGTGTTGTTGGCTGTTTTGCCATCTATCTTCTTCCACTCGGTGAAGTTGGTAGTGTAGAGTGCCTTCTCCTGGATGGCGCTTACGTGTACTACCTTAACCTGATAGAGGTAGCAGACGCCTGTAGCAACAACTTCTACATATCCTTTAGCTACTTCTGCAGTTGTTGCGTTGTGTTCTGTTACGTCTTCAGTAGCTGCCTTTCCGCCTACGGTTAGGCTGTGGTAGTTTGGATAAGTTGTTACGGTAACTACATCTTTGGCTGATTTTACCGGAATCTGCAGGATGGTTCCTGCGTTAAACTGTGCATCAGTTGTTCTGCCTTTCAACTTACCTTGTGTAGCGTTGACGTGCATGGTGATGCCTTCTACAGTAGAAGCGAGGTCGCCCTCGTTACCTTGGAAGTTAGCTGCAGTGTTGATACCCTTAGGAAGATTTTTCTGAAAGTCCCAAACAGCAGTGACATTTTGTGCCTTTGCGATGAAAGCAAAGACAAGCAACAGGCTGAGAAGCCCCAATCTTAGTAGATTTCTTTTCATTTGTTTGCCTTTAGGTTGTTATACTTTATTTTATTGTTTATCTTTTATTAGTGCAAATATACACTTATTATTTCTATTTAAGAACTTTTTGTTTCAATTTTGTTGTAAAAGCTACGCAATCGTTTTCGTACATTTCCGCCTTTTTATCTCTCTTTCCTTTTGCCAAATGAGAATTAAGTCGTACTTTTGCAGGCGAAAACAAACGAATTTCAAACCAAATTATATTATAAATCAAAACTATTAAAAGATGAAGAACTTATTTACTTTTATTGTCGCATTGTTTATGGCGACGAGTGTGTATGCGCAAGGTACCTATGCGGTAGCAAATGGCGAAACATTTACACCTGGTTACAAAATTTCTAAAGTGCCTAATATTACAGCATATTACATGGCTAATGCAGGAAATGTGTTTAATGCTGGTAAGAGTGCTGTAAATTATGCAGATTCGGAATTTAAATTTTATGCTGTAGTTAATTCAAAAGTTGCTGCAGATGCCGCAAAATTTGATGGAAAGACAGAACCTACAGGTGCTTATCTTAAGTTTGAACCAAAAAATGATGGAACTATTATTGTTGGTATCCAAATAGATAAGTTTAAAGAGTTGTGTTTAGTTGGATCAGATTTTGCTAGAATCACCGATTATACATATAATCTTCCTTCAGCCGCAGGGCAAGAATCGCAAACTCTTGGAACTTATGATAAAGATGCTAAAACAACAGTAGATAATTGTTTGACGATAAAGTCCAATGGTACAGTAACTTTTAATGTAAAAGCTGGCAATACCTATTATTTGATGGCTCTAGGCTCAAAGATTGGTTTCTTTGGATTTAAGTATTCAGTAAATGAAAAAGTTACCATCACTGATGCTGGTTTCGCAACTCATGCTTCTAAATTTGCTGTAGATTACTCAAACAGAACAGATGGCTTGGAGGCTTATTCTGTAAGTTACAACTCTTCTTCTAAAGAGCTTACTTATACAAAGATTGATGGTGTAGTTGAAGCAGGTAAGGCTGTTATCTTGAAAGGAAAAGGTGATTACATATTGGAGGCTAGTTCAAAAACAGCTACTGTTACAGAGACAGGTTTGAAGGCTTCTGATGGCTCAATAAAGGGTGCTGCGAACATTTACTGCTTGGCTAATAAGAATAATGTTGTAGGTTTCTATCAGGTTTCATCTGATGTTACAATTCCTGCAAACAAGGCATATTTGGAGATTAATGCAGCAAACTCAGCTAAGTATTACTCTATCGGTATTGGTGGAAACACTACCGGTATTCAGACAATCCAGCAGAATAGCGTGAAGGCTGATGGTATCATGTACTCTCTTTCTGGACAGCGAGTAGGCGAGAACTACAAGGGCATTGTTATCTGCAACGGCAAGAAGATGATCAAGAAGTAATCGCCTTTGCTATTTACTAAACTTTACTATTATAACAAACACGTTGAATTTTAAAAGAAAATAAAGATGAAAAAATATATTAAGCCAGTTATGGAAGTTACAGAAGTTGAGGTTGGTGTTATCTTGGCAGGTAGTGGAACAACTCCAAGTCCTACGCTATCTGATGAAACTATTGATAAAGAAATTGAAGTTCTTGCCCGTCCAAGCAACGGCAGTCTTTGGGATTAATTCTCCTCATCTTTCATTATAAGATATATAGAGGGTGCGTCATAAGCTATGGCGCACCCTCTTGCTATCTTTACAGTACTTCCTTATCTCCTTTCATTTCTTGATAAGTGAAAGTTAAGTTATTTGATTTTTTCTTTGGTTAATTCAGATTTTCTTTGTAATTTAGCCGCGCAAAACGTAAAGTTTGTAAGATTATGGCAAAAATAGTAAATAAATACCCTGTGGGGATACAGACATTCGAAAAACTCCGTGAGAAAGGTTATCTCTATGTAGATAAGACCCAATATATCGTGGATTTCAGAGAAAAACAGATGTCGTATGTCTTTCTGAGTCGTCCAAGACGATTCGGAAAGTCGCTCTTTGCCTCTACTCTTCAAGCTTATTTCGAGGGTAGAAAGGAACTCTTCGAGGGATTGGCAATAGCTGATTATGAGAAGGATTGGGTGAAGCATCCTGTGCTTCATTTTGATATGAGCGGTGCCAAGCACTTTGATGCTGATGCCTTGAACAGTTATCTGAATCTACAGCTTTTGCCCTATGAAAAGCTATACGGTAAGGGAGAAGGTGAAAAATATCCTAATGAAAGACTGGATGGTATCGTAAAGCGTGCTTATGAGCAAACGGGCGAAAAGGCGGTTGTCATCATCGATGAATATGATGCCCCATTGCTGGATGTGGTACATGAGAAGGAAAACCTGCAGCCCCTCCGCCGTATCATGCAGAACTTCTACAGTCCTCTGAAAAAGCTCGACCCATATCTGGAGTTTACCTTTATCACGGGTATCACCAAGTTCTCGCAGCTCAGCATCTTCAGCGAACTGAATAACCTCGATAACATCAGCATGTTCGACCAGTATTCGGCTATCTGCGGTATCAGCAAGAAGGAACTTACCACTCAGATGAAACCGGATATTGAGGCATTGGGAGAAGACCTGGGTATGACGTATGAGGAGTGCCTGGCAGAGCTGACAAGATT
>UMEM01013092.1_pt1 | contig 13063 bp, 9 predicted proteins | sample 1964761 | NCBI WGS metagenome assembly UMEM01 (sample SAMEA4836021, study PRJEB28245) | human gut metagenome | biome: gut microbiome; material: fecal sample | place: Denmark | collected 2008 | reverse complement strand
TTATCAATGAAAAAGATAAACAAAATCTGGCCCAGAGAAGTTAAATAACTAATAACATCATGAGGAGGAAGCAGATATGAGATTAAAAGATACAGGATTAACAAGTCAGGATATTAAAGATAAAGTAAACAAATATATGATCGAGACATACGAACGTTTTGATTTCCTTGCGGAGAGAGCAAAAGATATGTATATGTACGATGAAAATGGTGAGGAATATCTTGATTTTTATGCAGGAATCGCAGTAAATAACGCAGGAAGCTGTAATGAAAAGGTTGTAGCAGCAGTTAAAGATCAGGTTGGCGACATCATGCATACATTCAACTATCCATACACAATTCCTCAGGCACTGCTTGCTGAAAAAGTATGTGAAACAATTGGAATGGATAAGATCTTCTATCAGAACTCTGGTACAGAGGCAAATGAAGCAATGATCAAGATGGCTCGTAAATACGGAATCGAAAAATACGGACCAAACCATTATCATATCGTAACAGCGAAGATGGGATTCCATGGAAGAACATTCGGAGCAATGTCAGCAACAGGACAGCCGGGAAATGGATGTCAGGTCGGATTTGGACCAATGACTTATGGATTCTCATACGCACCATATAATAACCTTCAGGCATTTAAAGATGCATGTACAGAAAATACGATCGCGATCATGATCGAGCCAGTACAGGGTGAAGGTGGTGTTCATCCAGCAACACAGGAATTCATGAAAGGATTAAGAGAATTTTGTGATGAAAATGATATGTTACTCTTGATCGATGAAGTTCAGACAGGATGGTGTCGAACAGGTGCAGTGATGTCTTATATGAACTATGGAATCAAACCAGACATCGTATCCATGGCAAAAGGCTTAGGTGGAGGAATGCCGATCGGAGCAATCTGTGCAACAGCAGAAGTTGCTAAAGCATTTACACCAGGATCTCATGGGACAACATTTGGTGGACATCCAGTCAGCTGTGCAGCAGCATTAGCAGAAGTTAATGAACTGATCGATCGCGACTTGGCTGGAAATGCAAAGAAAGTTGGAGATTACTTTGCTGAGAAATTAAAAGGACTTCCTCATGTAAAAGAGGTCAGACACCAGGGATTATTAACAGGTATCGAATTTGATGACATATTAAACGCAGTTGATATTAAACATGCATGTTTTGATCGAAAACTGTTAGTTACAGCCATCGGAAGCAGTGTGATCCGTACAATCCCACCATTGATCGTAACAGAAGAAGAATGTGATAAAGCATTTGCGATCATGAAGGAGGCTGTAGAATCCTTAGCATAAAATAATATCTTTGAAAAAAGATCAAAATATCAGGGAGGAATGTAAATGAAACATTTTATCATAAATATCGGATGTGAATACGGAAGTGGTGGTCCGGACATTGGAAAGATGGTTGCCGAATCACTTGGAATTCCATTTTACGACAGAGATTTAGTAGATCAGGTCGTAGAGAAACTTGGAGTTGACAGGGATCTGGTAGAAAAAGCCGATTCCGGAGAAGAAAATGTCAAATATGAATTTGACACAACCTTTGGACCAAGATATGCGAATCTTACAAACCGTGTTATTTACACACAGTTTGAGGTTATTCATAAACTGGCGGCAAAATCATCTTGTGTCATTATCGGAAGATGTAGTAACTATATATTAAAAGACAGGGATGACTGCTTAAATATCTTTGTATATGCACCAGAAGAATATAAAGTGAAACATATCATGGAGCAAAAAGGTGTATCACAAAAAGAAGCACAAAAACTTGTAAAATATAATGATGGGATGTTGAAGTCAAGATATGAATATATGACAAGCTCTGATATGAGAGATTGTCGTACCAGACATATGATGATCGATTCTAGTATTCTTGGACTTGAAAAAACAGCAAAATATATCATGCAGTTGATTGATCTGCGATTTGAAAATTAAAATAAAATACATTTACATTCTAACAAAGGCGTTAAGAGATAAGGATCTTTTAGCGCCTTTTTTCTTTCGAAACTTTAAACAGAATGTGAAGCAAGAAAGGAATGATATATAATGGAAAAGAAAAAATCAGAATTTGACAAAGTATTTAGTGCATGGGACATTCTTGTCATTGCATTTGGCGCTATGATCGGTTGGGGATGGGTTGTTTCAACCGGAGACTGGATCGGTCGAGGTGGAGTTTTAGGAGCTGTCATCGGTTTTGCGATCGGTGGTATCATGGTATTCTTTGTAGGACTTACTTATGCAGAACTTACTGCAGCAATGCCACAGTGTGGAGGAGAACATGTATTTAGTTACAAGGCAATGGGACCGGTTGGTTCATTTATCTGTACGTGGGCGATCATTTTAGGATATGTCAGTGTTGTATGTTTTGAAGCATGTGCACTTCCTACAATTATCACTTATATTTATCCTGGATTCTTAAAAGGATATCTGTATACTGTTGCAGGGTTTGATATTTATGCATCATGGCTTGCAGTTGCGATGATCGTAGCATTCTTTATCACATTTATCAATATCAAAGGTGCGAAGACAGCTGCAACTTTACAGACAGTTTTAACAGTGATTATTGGTGGAGTTGGAATCCTTCTGATCGTAGCATCTGTAGTCAGTGGAGATGCCAGCAATTTAACACCACAATTATTTGCAGGAGATAGTGCGTCAACTACTATGAAAGCGATCATGAGTGTTGCGGTTATGACACCATTCTTCTTTATTGGATTTGATGTTATCCCACAGGCAGCAGAAGAGATCAATGTGCCGCTTAAAAAAATCGGTATGATCATGATCTTATCTATCGTACTAGCAGTTGTATTTTATGCGCTGATCATCTTAGGTGTTGGTTATGTTATGAGTCCATCTGATATTTCATCTTCACAGGCAGGATCAGGACTTGTTACAGCTGATGCAATGGCAAAAGCATTCCACAGCAGTATCATGTCAAAAGTATTGATCGTCGGTGGTATGTGTGGAATCGTTACAAGTTGGAACTCCTTTTTAATTGGTGGTAGCCGTGCAATGTATTCCATGGCTGAATCTTATATGATTCCAAGAACTTTCCGCAAATTACATAAAACACACAAAACACCAGTTAATGCATTATACTTGATCGGTGGATTATCCATATTAGCTCCATTATTTGGACGTAAAATGTTAGTATGGATCGTCGATGCAGGTAACTTTGGATGCTGTCTTGCATACTGTATGGTTTCCTTATCTTTCATCATCTTAAGAAAGAAAGCACCAGAAATGGCACGTCCATACAAAGTAAAACATTATAAGATTGTTGGTGTATTGGCAGTCTTAATGTCAGGATTTATGGTCGCGATGTATATTATCCCAGGATCAGGGTCAAACCTTGTACCACAGGAATGGGCAATGGCTGGTGGATGGGCTGTTCTTGGAATTATCTTCTTCATTGTATGTAAATTAAAATACAAAGAAAAATTTGGATCTCACATCGATGTTGCCGTTGATGATGAAGATATCACATCAGAAGAAGATCGTACATTTGAAGATGCACTTGGAGCTGTTAACACAGCAGAAAATGTAGTAGAAGTACAGCCAGCAATTAACTTTAACTACTTCCTTCCAGTCAATATTGCATTTGGAAGCGGTAAAGTCTTAGAAACAGGAGAGCTTACAAAACCATATGGTAAGAAAGCACTGATCGTAACTGGAAGAAGCAGTGCAAAGAAATCTGGTTTATATGATAAAGTAGCAAACAGCCTGTCTAAAGCAGGAATTGATCATGTATTATTTGATAAAGTCGCACAGAATCCATTAACAACAACGGCGATGGAAGGCGCTGATTTTGCCAAGGCAAATGGATGTGACGTTGTCGTAGCGATCGGTGGCGGAAGCATCATGGACTGTGCAAAAGCAATCGCATTCTTAAGTATCAATGACGGAGATATCAACGATTACATTTATAACAGATTACAAAGTGATAAAGCATTACCATTGATTTTAATTCCTACAACATGTGGAACAGGATCCGAAGGAAATGGATTTGCAGTTCTTACAAATCCGGAAAATGGAGATAAGAAATCCTTACGTTGCAATGCGATCGTTGCAAAAGTATCCATTGTTGATCCAGAATGCATGATGACAATGCCAAAACATGTACTTGCATCTGTCGGATTCGATGCATTATGTCACTGCATGGAAGCATACACGTCAAAGATCGCACAGCCATTTACAGATGCTCTAAGTTTATACGCGATGGAACTGATCGCAGGAAACCTTGTCAAAGTATATAAAGGTGAAGGCGGCAAAGAAGCATGGGAGAAGATCACACTGGCATCAACGATCGGTGGAATGGTCATCAATACAGCAGGTGTCACTCTGGCACATGGAATGGAACATCCAGCCAGCGGACTAAAAGATATCGTCCACGGACAAGGACTTGCAGCATTAACACCAGTAATTGTAGAAGCATCCCATAAAGGAAACCATTTCAAATTTGCTAAGATCGCAAGAATCTTTGGCGGGGTTACCGCAGAAGATCTTGCTGGTAAATTAAGAAGTCTGTTAAAAGATATCGACCTTGCTTGTACACTATCTGACCTTGGATTATCCGAAGAAGATATTCCTTGGATGGCAGAGAACTGTATGAAAGTATCTGCGGCAAGTATTCAGAACAATCCGGTTGTATTTACACAGGAAGAAATTGCTGAGATATACAGGAAAGCAATGTAGGATAGTTTATTATCTATAGGCTATTGAGTATGTAGAAAAATGAAAATATAAGAAATATGAAAGATATGATATGAAAAGACAGTTTCGTGTCATATCTTTTTTTGATAAAATATAAAAGGATTAGGAAGAAGCTTATCATGATAGAAAGGAAAATCCAATGAATGATCAGTTTATACAAGGCGTAATATTTGACTGGAATAAAATAGATGATGACAGTTATCTAAAACAAATAGAAGCATTAAAAAATATTGAAAGGCTAGAATTTAAAAATTCAATCAATTTCTTCGTTGGAGAAAATGGAAGTGGAAAGTCCACCTTATTAGAAGCAATTGCCATAGCTCATGGATTTAATCCAGAAGGTGGAACGAAAAACTATGTATTTTCTACGCATGATACACACTCCGAATTATGCGATGCCATCAGAGTTGTAAAAGGATATCGGAAGGAAAAATGGGGATATTTTCTTAGAGCAGAAAGTTTCTATAATGTTGCAACGAAGGAAGAAGAATATGGTGGAATAGATTCAGCCAGATATCATGAGAGATCACACGGAGAAGGTTTCTTGGCATTAGCACAAAATAATCTACAGCCCAATGGATTGTATCTTTTTGATGAGCCAGAAGCGGCATTATCACCACAAAGACAATTAACATTATTAATGGAGATATATAAATGTGCAAGAAAAGGAGCACAGTTCTTTATTGTTACACATTCACCGATTTTACTAGGAATTCCAGACGCTGACATTTATTGTTTTGATGATGGTAGGATTCATTTATGTGAGTATGAGGAGACGGAAAGTTATCAGATTACGGAGATGTTTATAAATAATCGGGAAGTATTACTGGATAGACTTCTAAAAGAATAGATGTAGAAATTCATAATTCATGCTATACTTAAAAATAACAGATTAAATAAAAGAGGTGAGATAAAATCATGGAAAATGAAACATATATGAAACGATTAAAAGACAGACTGCAAATAGAATTTAAAAAACAGGATCGAAGCGGAGTATACGGTTATACACAGAGGAGTATGGCGTATAATTCCAATCGAATTGAAGGAAGTACCTTAACAGAGAAACAGACAGCAAGTATGTTTGAAACAGGAACTTTATATGTGGATGATCCAGACATGATTTTTCGAACAAAAGATATAGAAGAAATGAATGGTCATTTCAAAATGTTTAATTATGTAATGAAATGTATGGAAAAACCTTTGTCAGAAGATATCATAAAAAATATGCATAAAAATTTAAAGGAAGGTGTTTTTGAAGATCGAGCAAATGGATATGCAATTGGTGGGTGGAAAAAGCGTGCAAACAGAGTCAGTGATATTCAGACAGCATTGCCACAAGAAGTTCCAGAAAAGATTCATCAGTTATTAGAAAAGTATCATAACGCAGAGAAAATTACATTATACGATATTGCTAAATTTCATGCACAGTTTGAGAATATTTACCCATTTCAGGATGGAAATGGGAGAGTCGGGCGTATGATCATTCTAAAACAATGTCTGGATCATAATATTGTTCCAGTGATCATCCGTGATATTCATAAAGCAGAATATAATCGATATCTTAATAAAGCACAGCACGAACAAGACTATAAAGGATTAGAAGCTTATTTTGAAAAAGAACAGAAATATTATCAGGAAAGCATAATCCCAATGATATTTGATTTTGATGAATTGTAGAATAAGGGTGTAATTAATAGAGAGTGGACAAGAAAGGAGGTTGGGGTTTATGGCTAAGAAGTTTTGTACAACAGGAACATGTATCCCGGAGAAAAATTATATGGTTGATCTTAGCAACAGGATTCAGCAGATTATCAATCAATATATCGAATCAGGACAATACTTTACGATCAATCGAGCCAGACAATATGGTAAGACAACCTTGCTTTATCTTCTGGAAAAAGAATTGCGAAAACAAGATTATCTGGTTTTGAGTTTAAGTTTTGAAGCTGCCGATGAATATTTTGAATCTCTGGGAAGTCTTGCCGAAGGACTTTCACTTGATATTGAAGAGTGTTTGCGAGAGCAGAATGTAGATGAAAAAGTTTTAGAGGAATGGAATCATTCAATCTCTGAGAGATTTCCTATGAGATCATTAGGAACAAAAATCAGCAACCTATGCAGAAAATGCGGTAAAAAGGTAGTTCTAATGATCGATGAAGTAGACAAAAGTTCAGACAATCAGATTTTCTTATCTTTCCTTGGACTTCTAAGAGAGAAATATTTAAAATGTCAGCAAGGAAAAGATGCAACATTTCATTCTGTAATTCTTGCAGGTGTTTACGATATTAAAACATTAAAGTTAAAACTATATCCACAAGAAGAATCGAAATATAACAGTCCATGGAATATCGCAGTTGATTTTAATATTGAGATGAGCTTTTCTGTAAGTGATATTCAGACAATGATACAAGAATACGAGCAGGAACATCGTACAGGTATGGATGTAAAAGAAATCAGTCGGATTTTATATGATTATACGTCAGGATATCCATATTTGGTTTCAAAGATATGTCAGTTATTAGATGAAAGAGTATTCGATGTTCAAGTGTGGACAAGAGAAGGAATTTTAAGTGCAGTCAAGGTTTTGTTAAAAGAACCAAACACATTGTTTGATGATATGACCAAAAAGTTGTTAGATCATCCACAGTTAAAAGAAATGCTTCAAAACATTTTATTTGCAGGAGTTGACTTCCCATTTAAACGAGAAACACCGATTATAGATTTGGGAGTTACGTTTGGCTTCTTAAAGGATAAAAATGGGATTGTAGCAGTATCGAATCGGATTTTTGAAACACAGTTATATGATATGTTTTTATCAGAAACAGCAGTTAATAATCAAATGTATATGAAGGTATCATCTGATCGAAATCAATTTATTGTATCTGGAATGTTGCAAATGCCATTGGTAATGCAAAAGTTTTATGAATATTATGAAGAAATTTATTCAGAAAAAGATCAAAAGTTTAATAGAAGAAACAGGAAGTGGAAAGATTATGTATAAAATCAGCAATTTCAGTGACAACGACGATGTAAAGATCATCGACAAATCAGGACCATTTGAAGTTATTGAATATCAGAGAGACTTAAGTGTCATGCCAGAAGATGCTCAGTTAGCATTTTTTTGCAGCCAGATGAATGTAAGAAAATGTCAGCTAAAATGTGAACTATCCAGAGGAAATGTAACGATTCAGTCAGGTGCTATGCAGTGGATGGCAGGAGATGTCTCTGCGACAACAGGAATTAAAGGAGCAGGAGATTTCTTATCTAAGACGATCCGTGGAAAGGTTACAGGAGAATCTGTGATCAAGCCAGAATATACTGGAGATGGAACTCTTGTTTTAGAACCTACATACAAACATATCATTTTACTAGATCTTGACGAATGGGGAAATTCCATCGTATTGGATGATGGATTGTTTTTAGCATGCGAATCTACGTTAAAACAAAAAGCAGTCAGAAGAAAGACATTTTCTTCTGCATTTGCAGGTGGGGAAGGATTCTTTAATCTTGGATTAAAAGGAAGTGGAGTTGTGTGCATAGAATCTGATTGTCCAAGAGAAGAATTAGTCGAGATTACATTAGAAGATGATGTTGTAAAGATTGACGGAAACTTGGCGATCGCATGGAGCGGAAGTCTTGATTTTACGGTAGAACGAGCAGGAAAATCTTTGCTTGGTTCTGCGGCCAGTGGAGAAGGATTGGTTAATGTATACCGTGGAACAGGAAAAGTATTATTAGCACCAGTTGGGAATCAGGCGATGAAACCACAACAAGTGATAGAAAAAGAGCCAGTGATCGTCGGTGACGATGACGAATAGAAGAAAAAATAGATGAGGAAATAGCATTTGTTACGAAAAAATAAGCAACAGATGCTATTTTTTTGTATGATTAACTCGACAATAAAAAATGGTGTCGTATAATAAGTAGTGTTACGTTAATCAGTTAAAGTGAAAGAGTAACAAATAATACGAAAGAAGCAGCAGAACAATGAAAATTCTAGTATGTATGAAACAGGTACCGGCAGGTACTAAAGTTGACATTGACCCAGAAACAGGGGCAATGAAGCGTTTATCCGGGGAGACAAGAACGAATCCTTATGATTTATTTGCCCTGGAAGCAGCATTACAATTAAGAGAGAAAGTAGGAGGAAGTGTTACAGTTCTCACCATGGGACCTCCACAGGCTGAGGAGATGATGAGAGATGCGTATACGATGGGAGCAGATGATGCAATTATTTTATCTGACCGCAAGTTTGCAGGAGCAGACGTACTTGCAACATCTTATGCGTTATCACAGGGAATCACAGCAATCGGAGATGTAGATCTTATCATCTGTGGAAAGCAGACAACCGATGGAGATACCGCTCAGGTTGGGCCAGCGATCGCAGAGCATTTAGGAATCCCACATGCAGCATGGGTGTCTGAGATCGTAGATGCAGACAGCGAGTCTATTCAGGTAAAACAGGATTTAGTCAGTGTATCACAGACTTCAAAGATTCCATATCCATGTCTGATCACAGTTGACAAAGACATGTGTGTACCAAGATTACCATCTTATTTACTGCAGAAACAGTCCAAAGACCGCCCAGTGAAGATCATGACATTTGAAGATATGGCAGATCAGAACTTAAGCAAATATGGACTTGTCGGATCACCAACCGCAGTAGAGAAAATGTTTGCACCGCCAGAAGTAGAAAAGCAGGTTTATTTTGACGGAGATGCAAAAGAAAAGACAAAACAATTATTTGACGTATTAGTGAATAAGAAAGTGATTTAGGTGAGATGACATGGAACTAATAAAATTTGATGCAAAACGCTGCAGTCTATGTGGTAAATGCGTGGAAAAATGTCCGTTTGGGGCATTAAGTTTTGAAGATAATGGAATCGTTGTCGGGGACACTTGCCGAATGTGTGGAATGTGTGTCAGACAATGTCCAGAAAAAGCGATCAGTTTTGAGCAGAAAGCAGGATCATTTGATAAAGACAAATGGAAAGATTTTTTGATCTTTGTAGAACAAGAACGTGGAGACATTCATCCAGTTGCATTTGAATTGATCGGTGAAGCAAGAAAGATGGCTTCCAAAGTAAACTTTAAAGTCAAATGCGTGATCGCAGGTGGAGCAGGAACCATTGAGAATGCACATAAACTTCTAGACTATGGAGTTGATCAGGTCTTTGCATATGAGGATGAATCCTTAGAAGGATTCAGAGCAGACTGTTATACAGATGTTGTTGCGGAATGTATCGCAGCACAGAAACCAAGTTCTGTCTTGATTGGGGCAACAGCACTTGGAAGATCCTTAGCCCCAAGACTGGCAACAAGATTCCATACAGGATTAACAGCCGATTGTACAACCCTTGATATTAAGTCAAACACAGACATGGTACAGATTCGTCCAGCATTTGGTGGAAATATCATGGCTCAGATTTCTATCACAAAATCAAGACCACAGTTTGCAACTGTAAGATACAGAGTTATGGATGCGGCACAGAAGGTTGAGAGCACAAAAGGAAAGGTTATTGTCTGTTCAGTGAAGGAAGAGATGAAACAATCTCCGATCGAGATCTTAAAATCCGAAGTGATCGAGAAGACAAAGAACATTGAAGATGAAGATGTCTTAGTTGTAGCAGGACGAGGGGTCCGCAATGAAAAAGATGTGGAAATGTGTGAAGAATTAGCCAAAGCTTTAGGTGGACAGTTAGCATTTACAAGACCGATGATCGAGAATGGTTTTGGGGATGTTGCACATCAGGTTGGATTATCTGGAAGAACTGTTCGTCCAAAACTGATCATTACTTGTGGAGTTTCTGGTGCGATTCAGTTTACATCTTGTATGACAGGATCTGAAGGCATCGTAGCGATCAACAATGATCCAGAAGCTCAGATTTTCAATGTGGCACACTATTGTATCGTAGATGACCTGTACAAAGTCGTTCCATATCTGACAGAATTAGTAAAAGAACAGAAAGGGGACGAATAAGATGCCATATCCATATAAGAAGATGACCCAGGAAGATTTTGATAAGATCATTGAGATCACAGACAACGAACGTGTATGGGTCGGCGATGAGATCGCAAAAGAATATTACAAAGACGAGATGCCGGAATATGGAGTATTTCCACCGGAATTATACGTGGAAGTATTGAATAAAGAAGAAGTTTCAGAAATCATGAAATATGCTTACGAGCAGAATATTCCAGTTGTCTGCCGTGGGGCTGGAACAGGACTTGCAGGTGGAGCAACTTGTAAATACGGTGGAATCATGTTATCTGTGATGCGTATGAATAAGATTTTTCCAGTGGATCACAAGAACCAGACGATCACGGCACAGCCAGGAGCATTGTTAATTGATATTCAGGCGGCAGCTAAAGAAGAAGGATTATTCTACCCACCAGATCCAGGAGAAAAAACAGCTTCTATCGGTGGAAATGTCATTACCAACGCAGGTGGAATGAAAGCGGTAAGATATGGTCTTACAAGAGACTTTGTCCGTTGTATTGAAGCAGTTATGCCAGATGGTTCCATCATGAATTTCTCATCCAATGTCGTAAAGAATACAACAGGATTTGATGTGAAAGATTTAGTGATCGGTTCTGAGGGAATCTTATGTATTTTGACAGAAGTTACGTTAAAGTTATTGCCTGCACCAACATGTTCAAGTACATTGGTTATGCCATTTAGAAGCTTGGAAGAATGTGCTGATATGGTGCCAAAAGTATTAGATCTGCCATTTGTTCCAACAGCGATTGAATTTTTGGAAAGAGAATTGATCGATATTGTAGAAAGAAGTCTACATAAACTGTTTCCAGTGAAACACGGAGAAGCGGTATTGATCGTTATGTATGATGCATCAAGCAAAGAAGAACTTGATCGTGCAGTAGAAGCAGCTGCAGAAGCGGCATTAGAAAATGGAGCTTTAGATTGTAATATCGCAGGAACGCCAGAACGTGCGGCATCTGTGTGGGAAGTACGAGGAGCAATTCTTGAAGGAATGAAGGCAGATTCCGTTGCACAGGAAGAATGTGATGTTGTTGTTCCAAGATCAGAGATTGCAGAATATGTAAAACAGGCAAAGAAGATTGCATCTGCACATGGAATCCGCGTAGAGCCATGTGGTCATTGCGGAGATGGAAACATTCATACCGAAATGCTTCGTGGACCAGAGATGAGCGATGAGGAGTGGAAGAAGGCAACCCATGAATCATTAACAGAATTATATGCATTATCAAAAAAACTTGGTGGACAGTTATCTGGAGAACATGGAATCGGAAACGGACGTCTTGATTTCTTAGAGGAATTTGCGGGACCAAGAATGATCGAACTATACAAGTCTATTAAACGTGCATTTGATGATAAGCTGATCTTGAATCCAGGAAAAATGATCAAGATCGATGAAAACTAGAATATCAGACTACATTAAGAGAAAAGAGAGGACGACAAAATGAGCGGCAAAAAAAGTTTACTAGTTGACAAGAGTAAGATGCCTCTTGCCATGGGAATCGCATTCGTGGCATTTACGACACAGTTCGGAGGTGGATTTGCTTCCGGAGCACAGATTTATCAGTATTTTATCAACTACGGAATCTGGTGTCTGTTAATGCCACTGATCACACAAGGATTATATGCATTATTTTTCTGGTATGGAATGCGTTATGCATACAAACATAAAACATATGATTACAGAAGTTTTTCTGACAGTTTATATGGAAAGACAAGACCGATCATGTCAAATCTATATGAAATCTGTTATCTGATCATGATCGGAACAGCATCCGCTGCAGCATTTGCAATAGGCGGATCAACACTTCAAATGCTATTTGGAATCCCATACTGGGTATGTACATTGATCATAGCGGCATTTATTTTCGTGATCGCACTCTTTGGAACAAGTGTCGTAAGAAAATGTGCATCTACTTTAAGTGTACTGATCTTGATCGGATTAGTTCTTGTATTAGTACCAAACATCATTGTACAGTGGGATGCGATCACAGCAGCAATCTCTAACTTAGTATCAGGAAAGATGCCTGTGATCTCTGGAGAAAGCGGAGCTTTTGGACCAGCCTTATATTCTGCAGTTTTATATTTCTTCTTCCAGTTAGCATCTGTATCTGTTATGTACCAACATATGGAGCCTGCTACAGATAAGAAACAGATCAATAAAGCAGCCATTGAAATCTTTGTATTTAACTTCTTTGCAATGGAATTGTCTATCATTGGATTATTAGCGGTTGCATACGTAGCAGACCTTGTAACAGCAACAGTTCCTATGTTAGTATTAGTACAAAATGGAGTATCTTCAGGATTATTAACACCGATCATCTCTGTTTTGATCATCCTTGGATCTATTTCAA
>UMEM01006979.1_pt1 | contig 13082 bp, 8 predicted proteins | sample 1964761 | NCBI WGS metagenome assembly UMEM01 (sample SAMEA4836021, study PRJEB28245) | human gut metagenome | biome: gut microbiome; material: fecal sample | place: Denmark | collected 2008 | reverse complement strand
CGTGTGGTGTTTTTTGACTTAGATGGAACATTGCATCAGCAGGATATGTTCGGCAGTTTTTTGCGTTATTTACTGCGTCGCCAACCGCTGAATGCGTTACTTGTTCTGCCGCTGTTGCCGATCATAGCCATTGCGTTATTGATAAAAGGTCGTGCGGCACGCTGGCCGATGAGTCTGCTTCTGTGGGGATGCACTTTTGGTCACAATGAAGCGCGTTTGCAGGCGTTGCAGGCCGATTTCGTACGCTGGTTTCGTGACAATGTTACCGCCTTTCCGCTGGTTCAGGAGCGATTAACCACCTACCTGTTAAGTTCCGATGCTGATATCTGGTTGATTACCGGCTCTCCGCAGCCGCTGGTTGAAGCGGTTTATTTCGATACGCCCTGGCTGCCGCGGGTTAATCTTATCGCCAGTCAGATTCAGCGTGGCTATGGTGGTTGGGTATTGACGATGCGTTGTCTGGGACATGAAAAGGTCGCGCAACTGGAGCGCAAAATCGGCACGCCGCTGCGGCTGTACAGTGGCTATAGCGACAGTAATCAGGACAACCCGCTGCTTTATTTCTGTCAGCATCGTTGGCGAGTAACTCCGCGCGGTGAACTCCAGCAACTGGAATAGAGTAAAGCATAGCGTCCGTGTATAATGCGCCGCGCTTTTATAACCGGAGTTTTCTTTTTGTCTGAAGTCGAATTTAGCCACGAATACTGGATGCGTCATGCAATGACGCTGGCGAAGCGTGCCTGGGATGAGCGGGAAGTACCGGTCGGCGCGGTATTAGTGCATAACAATCGTGTTATTGGCGAAGGCTGGAACCGTCCGATTGGTCGACATGATCCCACCGCACATGCAGAAATCATGGCCCTACGGCAGGGCGGTCTGGTGATGCAAAATTATCGTCTGATCGACGCCACGTTGTATGTCACGCTTGAACCCTGTGTAATGTGTGCCGGAGCGATGATCCACAGTCGCATTGGTCGCGTGGTCTTTGGTGCGCGTGACGCGAAAACTGGCGCTGCGGGATCTTTAATGGATGTGCTACATCATCCGGGTATGAATCACCGGGTGGAAATTACGGAAGGAATACTGGCGGATGAGTGCGCGGCGTTGCTCAGTGACTTCTTTCGCATGCGCCGCCAGGAAATTAAAGCGCAGAAAAAAGCGCAATCCTCGACAGATTAATTTTGTTTCTCTTCACTCCCTTTTCTGGAAAATAGCAGAGAGGGAGAGTGGGTCAAATAGTTTGATGACGACTGGGAAAGAAACGAGAGAAAAGGAAATTTCTCTTTGCCCAACTCCGTAGGCGATACCGCCGGATAATCCTGCGCCAGTTGCATCGCCGCTTCTGTAGCCTGCTTCTCTTTCTCTTGCAGATAACCCACCAGGCTAATCTGATACTTACGAATATTTTCGACATAAGCGTAGGCTTCATGCCCACGAGCGTAGCCGTAAGTCAGCTTGCTGTAATAGGGTTTCTGGCTAAGTAAAGGCAGACGCTGTTTTACGTCAGCCCAACTGTCAGGATTCCCTTTGGTTTTTGCCGTCAGGGCACGGGCATCCAGCATATGCGCATAGCCCATATTGTACGCGGCGAGGGCAAACCAAATCCGTTCGTTCTCCGGCACACTTTCCGGCACTTTACTCATCATATCCTGCAAATAACGCACGCCGCCGCTGATGCTCTGTTCGGCATCGGTACGATCCGTAATGCCGAGGCTTTGCGCGGTATTTTTGGTTAGCATCATCATGCCGCGCACACCCGTCGGTGAAGTGGCCTGCGCATCCCAGTGCGATTCCTGATAAGCAATAGCGGCCAGCAAACGCCAGTCAATTTCTTCGGCGTATTTCTCAAACAGGGGCTTTAACTGCGGCAGTACCGCATCGACGGCGCGTAAAAATGTGCGCGTATCGACGTAATCAAAATCATCGCCATGCCCCAGGTATTTCTCTTCAATGCGTGCCAGCGTACCGTCTTCATTCATCTCATTGAAGAAATCGAGCAGAGCGGCGGAAAGGGTATTATCGCCATCTAACGGGCTAAACCAGGTCACCGGTTGTTCATCGGTGATATCGAGCGCTACGGCGAGTTCCGGGTGAACACGCTGAAACAGGCTGATGGCGACAGAATCAGCAATGGTGTAATCGAGTTTTCCTTCGATGACATCTTCCATTAATTCCGCAGAGCCTTTTTTGTCGTCTACCTTCCAGCTTAATTCCGGGAATTTTGTGTCTTTCAGGGTCTGGAGATCGTTAACCACCACGTGACCCGGTGCAACGGTGAGTTGCTCCGCCGTCAGGTTGCCCAGCGTACGTGGGCGATACTGACCCACTTTATAAACCAGTTGTTGTGACACGGAATAATAGGTAGGACCAGGCTGATAATTTTTTACCCGCTCACTGTTATAGACCAGTCCTGCCGCCAGCAGGTCGGCGTTACCATTATCGAGGTCGTCAAACAGCTGGCTGATATTCTGCCGCACGGTCACTTTCAGTTTTACACCGAGGTAATCGGCAAACTGTTTCGCCAGTTCGTAATCCAGGCCAAAAGGTTTCCCGTTGATTTCGTTATACGTCAGGGGAGTATGAATGGTGCTCACACGCAACTCTCCCCGCGCTTGAATGGCGGCGATACGGTTGTCGGCTTTACCAAACCAGGGAATGGATGGCCAGAGAGCGACCGCGAGCAGCAGTGCCAGAATGCCGATGAACAGATAATTAATCTTTAATTTTTTCAATTAGTTAATTCTCTGTGTCGTGCGCGTCCCAGCTTGAAAAAACGTAATAATAGTGAAAGGTTTACTCATAAATGAGCGGCATTTTGCGTAAACCTGCGCCAGATGGCAACTTATTACAGCCATTGGCGGCACGCGTTGCTAATTCACGATGGTGATTTTATTTCCACGCAAACGGTTTCGTCAGCGCATCAGATTCTTTATAATGACGCCCGTTTCCCCCCCCTTGGGTACACCGAAAGCTTAGAAGACGAGAGACTTATGATGGAAATTCTGCGTGGTTCGCCTGCATTGTCGGCATTCCGAATCAACAAACTGCTGGCACGTTTTCAGGCTGCCAGGCTCCTGGTTCACACTATTTACGCCGAGTATGTCCATTTTGCTGACCTCAATGCGCCGTTAAACGATGATGAGCACGCACAACTTGAACGCCTGCTGAAATATGGCCCGGCACTCGCCAGCCACGCCCCGCAAGGCAAACTCCTGCTGGTGACCCCGCGTCCTGGCACCATCTCTCCCTGGTCTTCGAAAGCGACCGATATTGCCCATAACTGCGGGCTGCAACAGGTAAACCGCCTTGAGCGCGGCGTTGCTTACTATATAGAAGCCGGTACGCTGACCAATGAACAATGGCAGCAGGTTACCGCTGAACTGCACGACCGCATGATGGAAACGGTCTTTTTTGCTTTAGATGATGCAGAGCAGCTGTTTGCACACCATCAACCGACTCCGGTCACCAGCGTTGATTTGCTGGGGCAGGGCCGTCAGGCGCTAATCGACGCTAACCTGCGTCTTGGCCTGGCACTGGCGGAAGATGAAATTGACTATCTGCAGGATGCTTTCACAAGGCTTGGTCGTAATCCGAACGACATCGAACTGTATATGTTTGCCCAGGCGAACTCCGAGCACTGCCGCCACAAAATTTTTAACGCCGACTGGGTTATCGATGGTGAACAGCAGCCGAAATCGCTATTTAAGATGATCAAAAACACCTTCGAAACCACGCCGGATCACGTTCTCTCTGCTTATAAAGATAACGCCGCCGTAATGGAAGGTTCTGAAGTGGGCCGCTACTTTGCTGACCACGAAACGGGCCGCTACGATTTCCATCAGGAACCGGCGCATATTCTGATGAAAGTCGAAACTCACAACCACCCGACGGCGATTTCTCCGTGGCCGGGCGCGGCGACCGGTTCCGGCGGTGAAATCCGCGATGAAGGTGCCACCGGACGTGGCGCAAAGCCGAAAGCTGGTCTGGTTGGTTTCTCCGTATCCAACCTGCGAATTCCTGGCTTCGAACAGCCGTGGGAAGAAGATTTCGGTAAACCTGAGCGCATTGTTACCGCGCTGGACATCATGACCGAAGGCCCGCTGGGCGGCGCGGCGTTTAACAACGAATTTGGTCGCCCGGCACTGAACGGCTACTTCCGTACTTATGAAGAAAAAGTGAACAGCCACAATGGCGAAGAGCTGCGCGGTTATCACAAACCGATCATGCTGGCGGGTGGGATCGGCAACATTCGCGCCGATCACGTACAAAAAGGCGAGATCAACGTTGGTGCGAAGCTGGTCGTTCTCGGCGGCCCGGCAATGAACATCGGTCTTGGCGGCGGCGCGGCGTCTTCTATGGCATCTGGTCAGTCTGATGCCGACCTCGACTTTGCTTCCGTACAGCGCGACAACCCGGAGATGGAGCGTCGCTGCCAGGAAGTGATCGACCGTTGCTGGCAGCTTGGTGATGCCAACCCAATCCTGTTTATCCACGACGTTGGCGCAGGCGGTCTTTCTAACGCCATGCCGGAACTGGTGAGCGACGGCGGGCGCGGCGGTAAATTTGAACTGCGCGATATCCTGAGCGACGAACCGGGCATGAGCCCGCTGGAAATCTGGTGTAACGAATCCCAGGAACGCTACGTGCTGGCGGTTGCTGCCGATCAGTTACCGCTGTTTGACGAACTGTGTAAGCGTGAGCGCGCGCCATACGCGGTGATTGGTGAAGCGACCGAAGAACTGCATCTTTCTTTGCACGATCGTCATTTTGATAATCAGCCGATTGATCTACCGCTGGACGTACTGCTTGGCAAAACGCCGAAGATGACCCGCGATGTACAAACGCTGAAAGCGAAAGGCGACGCGCTGGCCCGTGAAGGGATCACCATCGCTGACGCGGTGAAACGCGTGCTGCATCTGCCGACCGTGGCGGAGAAAACTTTCCTGGTGACCATCGGTGACCGCAGCGTAACCGGCATGGTAGCGCGCGATCAGATGGTGGGGCCGTGGCAGGGGCCGGTCGCTAATTGTGCGGTCACTACCGCCAGCCTCGACAGCTACTATGGCGAAGCGATGGCAATTGGCGAACGTGCGCCAGTTGCGCTGCTGGATTTCGCCGCTTCTGCCCGTCTGGCGGTCGGTGAAGCGTTAACCAACATCGCCGCAACGCAGATTGGCGATATCAAACGCATCAAACTTTCCGCCAACTGGATGGCGGCGGCAGGCCACCCTGGTGAAGATGCGGGCCTGTATGAAGCCGTTAAAGCTGTGGGCGAAGAACTTTGTCCGGCGCTGGGCCTGACGATACCGGTGGGTAAAGACTCTATGTCGATGAAAACCCGCTGGCAGGAAGGTAACGAAGAGCGCGAAATGACGTCGCCGTTGTCGCTGGTGATTTCCGCATTTGCCCGCGTGGAAGATGTACGTCACACCATTACGCCGCAGCTTTCTACCGAAGATAACGCACTGTTGCTGATTGATTTGGGCAAAGGCAATAACGCGCTGGGCGCAACGGCACTGGCGCAGGTTTATCGTCAGCTTGGCGACAAACCGGCAGATGTACGCGATGTTGCCCAACTGAAAGGCTTCTATGACGCGATTCAGGCGCTGGTTGCACAGCGTAAGCTGCTGGCGTATCACGACCGCTCTGATGGCGGCCTGCTGGTAACGCTGGCGGAAATGGCCTTTGCTGGTCATTGTGGCATTGACGCGGATATCGCCACTCTGGGTGACGATCGCCTGGCGGCGTTGTTTAACGAAGAACTGGGTGCGGTGATTCAGGTGCGAGCCGCTGACCGTGAAGCCGTTGAAGCGGTACTGGCACAGCATGGGCTTGCTGATTGCGTCCATTATGTTGGGCAGGCGGTTTCCGGTGACCGTTTTGTGATTACCGCCAACGGGCAGACTGTATTTAGCGAAAGCCGCACCACGTTGCGTGTCTGGTGGGCAGAAACGACCTGGCAGATGCAGCGTCTGCGTGACAACCCGGAGTGTGCCGATCAGGAGCACCAGGCGAAATCAAACGACGCCGATCCGGGCCTGAATGTGAAACTGTCGTTTGATATCAACGAAGATGTGGCAGCACCGTTTATTGCCACTGGCGCGCGCCCGAAAGTTGCCGTACTGCGTGAGCAGGGTGTGAACTCCCATGTTGAAATGGCGGCAGCTTTCCACCGTGCGGGCTTCGATGCTATCGACGTGCATATGAGCGATCTGCTGGCTGGACGCACGGGCCTGGAGGGTTTCCACGTCCTGGTAGCGTGCGGTGGTTTTTCCTACGGTGATGTGCTGGGCGCTGGTGAAGGTTGGGCGAAGTCTATCCTGTTCAATGACCGTGTACGCGATGAGTTTGCAACCTTCTTCCATCGTCCGCAAACGCTGGCGCTGGGGGTATGTAACGGTTGCCAGATGATGTCTAATCTGCGTGAACTGATCCCGGGTAGCGAGTTGTGGCCACGTTTTGTGCGTAACACCTCCGATCGCTTTGAAGCGCGTTTCAGTCTGGTAGAAGTAACCCAAAGCCCGTCGCTGCTGTTGCAGGGGATGGTGGGCTCGCAGATGCCGATTGCTGTCTCTCACGGTGAAGGGCGCGTGGAAGTGCGTGATGCGGCGCATCTGGCGGCACTGGAAAGCAAAGGGCTGGTGGCACTGCGCTATGTCGATAACTTCGGCAAAGTCACTGAAACCTACCCGGCTAACCCGAACGGTTCTCCGAATGGTATTACGGCAGTCACGACTGAAAGTGGTCGAGTCACCATTATGATGCCGCACCCGGAACGTGTTTTCCGTACTGTCAGCAACTCCTGGCATCCGGAAAACTGGGGCGAGGATGGCCCATGGATGCGCATTTTCCGCAATGCACGTAAGCAGTTGGGGTAAGTCGTCAACCCATTGGTATTGCAGCCCGGATGAGGCATTCACGCCGCATCCGGCATTAAGCACCAACCGCTATTATGAGCTCCCAACTTCGGGAGCTTTTTTGTGTCTTTAAATCACGACAATGGGTGGTTTGCCGTGTCGCTTTTTGGTGACACTTAACTCATTGATTTTAATATTATCTAATAAGTTTATCTTAAGTTGTCTCTTTTTAGCGACACAGTGGCTGATTTACATTCAAATAGTGGAGAAGCCATAAACCCCTCAAAGCAGTTTATAATCAGTACGTTACCAAACTATTTTCTTTATTGGCACAGTTACTGCATAATAGTAAGCAGTGGCTCATTCACCGACTTATGTCAGCCCCTTCGGGACGTGCTACATAAAATTCGAATGACGCACAACAAGGTGCCTGCCGTCCAACTTCTGATATCAGCGTAGCTATATCAACCATCGGGCGAAACGTCGAGTTAGGCACCGCCTTATTCCATAACAAAGCCGGGTAATTCCCGGCTTTGTTGTATCTGAACTTCCCCTCGGTTAGCATCAGGCTATTCGCGTCTGACGAGAGTAACGCCTTGAACCGCTGGCCCGTTTTTCCCCGCTCATTACGACAACTGGTAATGCTGGCATTTTTGCTGATTCTGCTGCCCCTGTTGGTGCTGGCATGGCAAGCCTGGCAAAGCCTGAATGCACTTAGCGATCAGGCGGCGCTGGTTAACCGCACTACGCTTATTGATGCCCGGCGCAGTGAAGCGATGACCAACGCGGCACTGGAGATGGAGCGCAGCTACCGTCAGTACTGCGTGCTGGACGACCCTACGCTTGCGAAGGTTTATCAAAGCCAGCGCAAGCGTTACAGCGAAATGCTCGATGCCCACGCAGGCGTGCTGCCGGACGATAAACTCTACCAGGCATTACGTCAGGATTTGAATAATCTGGCTCAACTTCAGTGTAACAACAGCGGTCCCGATGCTGCTGCCGCCGCGCGTCTGGAAGCCTTTGCCAGTGCCAATACCGAAATGGTGCAGGCCACGCGCACAGTGGTGTTCTCTCGTGGGCAGCAACTTCAGCGTGAAATCGCCGAACGTGGGCAATATTTTGGTTGGCAATCGCTGGTGCTATTTCTGGTGAGTCTGGTGATGGTACTGCTTTTCACGAGGATGATTATCGGTCCGGTGAAAAATATCGAGCGCATGATCAACCGGCTGGGGGAAGGGCGTTCTCTGGGCAATAGCGTCTCGTTCAGTGGACCGAGCGAGTTACGCTCGGTTGGGCAACGTATTCTTTGGTTAAGTGAGCGCCTGTCATGGCTGGAATCCCAACGCCATCAATTTTTAAGACATTTATCTCATGAATTAAAAACGCCACTGGCGAGTATGCGCGAGGGCACTGAATTACTGGCTGATCAGGTTGTCGGGCCGCTTACGCCAGAGCAAAAAGAGGTGGTGAGCATTCTTGATAGCAGCAGCCGCAATTTGCAAAAGCTGATCGAACAACTGCTTGATTACAACCGTAAACAGGCGGACAGTGCGGTGGAACTGGAGAATGTTGAGTTAGCACCGCTGGTGGAGACAGTGGTTTCTGCTCATAGCCTGCCCGCACGGGCTAAAATGATGCATACCGACGTTGATCTCAAAGCAACAGCTTGCCTGGCGGAGCCAATGCTGCTGATGAGCGTACTGGATAATCTTTACTCCAATGCGGTGCACTACGGGGCTGAATCCGGTAACATTTGCCTTCGCAGCAGTTTACATGGTGCGCGGGTTTATATTGATGTCATCAATACAGGCACGCCCATTCCGCAAGAGGAACGCGCCATGATCTTCGAACCCTTTTTTCAGGGAAGCCACCAGCGAAAAGGGGCGGTGAAGGGCAGCGGTCTGGGATTAAGCATTGCCAGGGATTGTATTCGCCGTATGCAAGGGGAACTGTATCTGGTCGACGAGAGCGGGCAAGACGTTTGTTTCCGCATTGAATTACCGTCGTCGAAAAACACGAAATAATGCTAACAGCCCATCCCATCAGGCTATTTTATTTGTCAGTTCGGCCCCGGGCAGTGCTCGAAATCTTCACGTACGACATGTACGCTCTGGTTTCTCCGCGCTGTCCATGTCCAAACTGCCTGCAACAATTACGCCCACTGGGATAGGCTTTAAGTCTGGTGAATATGCGACACATTTTTCAACGATTATTGCCCCGACGGCTGTGGCTGGCAGGGCTGCCATGTCTGGCATTGCTGGGTTGCGTGCAGAGTCACAATAAGCCAGCCATTGATACGCCAGCAGAAGAAAAAATTCCGGTTTATCAACTGGCTGACTATCTTTCTACTGAATGTAGCGACATCTGGGCGCTGCAAGGTAAATCAACCGAAACCAATCCGCTTTACTGGCTGCGGGCGATGGATTGTGCTGATCGTTTAATGCCTGCGCAGTCGCGTCAGCAAGCCCGCCAATATGACGACGGCAACTGGCAAAATACCTTTAAACAAGGGATTTTGCTCGCCGACGCCAAAATTACGCCGTATGAGCGCCGCCAGCTGGTCGCGCGCATTGATGCGCTAATTACCGAGATCCCGGCACAGGTTCGCCCACTGTATCAACTCTGGCGCGACGGTCAGGCGCTGCAACTGCAACTGGCGGAAGAGCGCCAACGCTACAGCAAACTCCAGCAGTCCAGCGACAGCGAGCTGGATACTTTGCGCCAGCAACATCACGTTCTACAACAGCAACTGGAACTCACTACCCGCAAGCTGGAAAACCTGACCGATATTGAACGCCAGCTCTCGACCCGCAAACCGGCTGGAAATTTCTCGCCGGATACGCCGCACGAGAGTGAAAAGCCCGCGCCATCCACCGATGAGGTCACTCCTGATGAGCCATAAACCTGCGCATTTATTACTGGTCGATGATGATCCGGGATTGCTGAAACTGCTTGGCCTGCGCCTGACCAGCGAAGGCTACAGCGTGGTCACGGCGGAAAGTGGCGTTGAAGGATTACGGGTACTGAATCGCGAAAAAGTAGATTTAGTCATCAGCGACCTGCGGATGGATGAAATGGATGGTATGCAGCTATTTGCTGAAATTCAGAAAGTGCAGCCGGGAATGCCAGTAATTATTCTTACCGCGCATGGTTCTATTCCTGATGCCGTTGCTGCAACACAGCAGGGCGTGTTCAGTTTTCTCACCAAGCCTGTCGATAAAGATGCGCTATATCAGGCAATTGACGATGCGCTGGAACAATCCGCGCCAGCCACCGACGAACGTTGGCGCGAGGCGATTGTCACCCGCAGCCCGCTGATGCTGCGCTTGCTGGAACAGGCGCGGCTGGTGGCACAATCAGACGTTAGCGTTTTGATTAACGGCCAGAGCGGCACCGGGAAAGAGATTTTCGCCCAGGCTATCCACAACGCCAGCCCGCGCAACAGCAAGCCATTTATTGCTATTAACTGTGGCGCATTACCCGAGCAATTGCTGGAGTCGGAGCTGTTTGGTCATGCACGTGGCGCGTTTACTGGCGCTGTCAGCAATCGCGAAGGTTTATTCCAGGCGGCGGAAGGCGGTACGCTATTTCTCGATGAGATTGGCGATATGCCCGCACCGTTGCAGGTCAAACTGCTGCGCGTGTTGCAGGAGCGTAAAGTGCGCCCGCTGGGCAGTAACCGCGATATTGATATCGACGTGCGGATTATTTCTGCGACCCACCGCGACCTGCCAAAAGCGATGACGCGCGGGGAATTCCGTGAAGACCTCTATTACCGCCTCAACGTTGTCAGCCTGAAAATTCCGGCACTGGCGGAGCGCACAGAAGACATTCCGCTACTGGCAAATCACCTGTTGCGCCAGGCGGCAGAGCGACATAAACCGTTTGTCCGCGCGTTCTCCACCGATGCAATGAAACGCCTGATGACTGCGAGCTGGCCGGGCAACGTGCGCCAGTTGGTCAACGTGATTGAACAGTGCGTGGCGCTGACATCATCTCCGGTAATTAGTGATGCGCTGGTGGAGCAGGCGCTGGAGGGCGAAAACACGGCGCTGCCAACCTTTGTTGAGGCGCGTAATCAGTTTGAACTCAACTATTTGCGTAAGCTGCTGCAAATCACCAAAGGCAACGTCACCCACGCGGCGAGAATGGCGGGGCGCAACCGGACAGAATTTTATAAACTGCTTTCCCGACACGAACTGGATGCAAACGATTTCAAGGAATGAATTGGCGTTATGTGTTACGTTTAGCAGATCAAAAGACAGGCGACCTTTTCAAGGAATAGCATGAAAAAGATTGATGCGATTATTAAACCCTTCAAGCTGGACGATGTCCGCGAAGCACTGGCTGAAGTCGGTATTACCGGCATGACGGTCACTGAGGTGAAAGGTTTTGGCCGCCAGAAAGGCCATACCGAGCTGTACCGCGGTGCGGAGTATATGGTGGATTTTCTGCCGAAAGTGAAAATTGAGATTGTCGTACCGGACGACATTGTCGATACCTGTGTCGATACCATTATTCGCACGGCGCAAACTGGCAAAATCGGTGACGGTAAAATCTTCGTCTTCGACGTGGCACGGGTCATTCGCATCCGTACCGGTGAAGAGGACGACGCGGCAATTTAAAACGCGTCAAGGGTTGCCGGATGTTTCCATCCGGCAACATCAAATCACAGCACCTTATGCGGGCCAAAGCATTCGTAATGAATGTTTTCCTGTTTCACGCCCAGATCCACTAACTGTTTCGCGGCAAACTGCATGAAGCCAACCGGGCCGCAGAGATAGAACTGCATTGTCGGATCGCTGAACGCACCTTCCAGTTTGCTCAAATCCATCAGACCTTCGCTATCAAACTGACCTTTAGCGCGATCGGCTTCATTCGGCTGACGATACCAGGTGTGTGCGGTAAAGCGTGGCAGTGATTGACCCAGTTCCTTAACTTCATCGGCAAAGGCGTGAACATCGCCATTTTCTGCCGCATGGAACCAGTTCACTTGTGCTGTGTGGCCTGCTTTTGCCAGCGTGTCGAGCATTGCCAGCATTGGCGTTTGACCGACACCGGCAGAGATTAACGTCACTGGTGTGTCATCTGCGACAGCCATAAAGAAATCACCTGCCGGAGCGACCAGTTTCACGACATCGCCAACATTGGCGTGATTGTGCAGCCAGTTGGATACCTGCCCACCCTCTTCGCGTTTCACCGCAATACGATAGCCTTTGCCATCCGGTTTGCGAGTCAAAGAGTACTGACGAATTTCCTGATGCGGGAAACCTTCCGGCTTCAGCCAGACGCCGAGATATTGCCCCGGACGGTATTCTGCCACTGCGCCACCGTCGACCGGCTCCAGTTCGAAGCTGGTGATAAGTGCGCTGCGTGGTGTTTTAGCCACAATGCGGAAATCGCGAGTACCTTCCCAACCACCGGCTTTGCTGGCGTTTTCGTTATAGATTTCCGCCTCGCGATTGATAAATACATTAGCCAGGACGCCATAGGCTTTACCCCACGCGTCCAGCACTTCCTGCCCCGGGCTGAACATTTCGTCCAGCGTTGCCAACAGGTGTTCACCGACGATGTTGTACTGTTCCGGTTTGATCTGGAAACTGGTGTGCTTCTGCGCGATTTTTTCTACCGCTGGCAGCAGCGCAGGCAGGTTTTCAATATTGCTGGCGTAGGCGGCAATAGCGTTAAACAGGGCTTCACGTTGATCGCCATTACGCTGGTTACTCATGTTAAAAATTTCTTTGAGTTCTGGGTTATGAGTAAACATACGGTCGTAGAAATGGGCGGTTAACTTTGGTCCCGTTTCCACCAGTAAAGGGATGGTGGCTTTTACTGTAGCGATGGTTTGAGCGTCAAGCATATGGTCTTCCTTTTTTTTGCATCTTAATTGATGTATCTCAAATACATCTTATAAAAAATAGCCCTGCAATGTAAATGGTTCTTTGGTGTTTTTCAGAAAGAATGTGATGAAGTGAAAAATTTGCATCACAAACCTGAAAAGAAATCCGTTTCCGGTTGCAAGCTCTTTATTCTCCAAAGCCTTGCGTAGCCTGAAGGTAATCGTTTGCGTAAATTCCTTTGTCAAGACCTGTTATCGCACAATGATTCGGTTATACTGTTCGCCGTTGTCCAACAGGACCGCCTATAAAGGCCAAAAATTTTATTGTTAGCTGAGTCAGGAGATGCGGATGTTAAAGCGTGAAATGAACATTGCCGATTATGATG
>UMEM01006548.1_pt1 | contig 13143 bp, 9 predicted proteins | sample 1964761 | NCBI WGS metagenome assembly UMEM01 (sample SAMEA4836021, study PRJEB28245) | human gut metagenome | biome: gut microbiome; material: fecal sample | place: Denmark | collected 2008 | reverse complement strand
TTCAAGGTTCAACACACCACATCGGTGTGGGAAGTTTTAGTAAATAATAATGTTTGCATCAAAAGGCATTTTGACATCCATGCTGCCGGATCACCTGCGGAAAAATCTTCTCACATTCTTTTCCATGCTCCATAAGCATATCGATCATACGCTGCATATAGCCGGTCACCGGCATTTCTTTCCGGTATGCCAGCACAAAATCAGTGGTGCTGTCAATATTACGCATACAATAATACCGCACATTTTCCTGCTTTTTCATATACATCACATAGCTTTCCCGGTTAAATCCGATCCCCAGTCCTTCTCCTACCATCTGCATGGCAGTTTCTATGCTGCGTATCTCCCGTATTTTTCCCGGCCTTACTCCATTTTTATTTAATATACGTTCTGAATCCCTGCGGATACTCTGGTTCTGTTTTGCCAGTATAAGCTTTTCCCCGTTCAGCCAGAAAAGCTCCAGACTTGGAAGGGCTTTTCCTTCTTCCCAGACTGCCTTTTCATTGATGGGATGATCTTTTGGGACAGCAATAAGAAGATGTTCTTTAAATACCACAAAACTATTCATATAGGGAGGCAGGTCTACACTGTTGCATAAAAGCAGATCTGCTTTAAAATTCTGTATACTTTCTTTTAATTCTTTCATGGTTCCCTCACAAAGGATCACTTCCACTCCCGGAAACTCCTTTTCGTAAGAGGCAATAACAGGGGGCAAAAATCCGGTTGCCCGGCGCAGCTGGACCCCGATGCGGATGCGTCCGCTGTAATTTCCAGTAATATCCTTTAATTTTTCATCCAGTTCATGGCTCAGCTGCAAAATAAGCTTCGCCTTTTCCACATACTGCTCTCCTGCATAGGTAAGGATAAATTGCTTTCCCACCCGCTCAAATAACCGGACTCCCAGAGATTTTTCCAGATTGTTAATGTATATGCTTAATGCTGGCTGGGAAATAAAAAGCTCCTTTGCCGCTGCTGTAATCGTTCCGTTTTCTGCCAGTGCACAGACGTATTCCTGTTCCTTCAGATTCATGATCATGCCTCCTGTGTGCTGAGACTTTTTTATCTTCTGTCATGTACTAGTACATCATTTCATATATTATACTTAATTATCCGAAAGAATGGCAAGATTTATTGCTTTAAACAGCATAATGATCAAAAGTATTTCTGTCTAGGAACTGCTGCTGACTTTATCTCAATACATCCGTTGTAATTACAACAAAAACGAGACTGCCCGGGAGTTAAATCTCCACCGGCAGTCCCTTATATACCGTTTAAAAAAAATTGAAGAACTAACAGGTCTTAGTTTAAATGACCATGATTCTTTATATCTTCTGGAATCATGCCTCAGGCTGCTGCGCCTGATATGAGTTTATTAATTCCTTTAAATGCTCAGTAAGCTTTGTATTCTCCCGGTAATCCACCGGGCAGTCAATGATAACAGGTACCTTCTGTTCAAATGCTTTTTCCAGAGTCGGGATCAGTTCTTCGGCACTGTTGATCCGATATCCGATGGCATGCATACTTTCTGCGAATTTTACAAAATCCGGGTTGGTAAAGTCTACATAGAAGTTCTCTCCATACCGGTCTTCTTCTTTCCATTTGATCAGGCCATAGCTGCAATCATTAAAGACCAGGGTTACAAAAGGAGTTCCGGTGCGCAGGGCAGTCTCAAATTCCTGGCAGTTCATCATAAAACCGCCATCACCAGTAATCGCCAGTACCTTTTTATCCGGGTTGATCAGCTTGGCTGCCAATGCACCCGGAACAGCAATTCCCATGGTGGCAAAGCCATTGGAAATAATACAGGTATTTGGCTCATAACAGTTATAATGCCTTGCGATCCACATTTTATGGGCACCTACATCAGAAATAACGATATCTTCTTTTCCCATTACCTTGCGCACATCATTTAAGATTTTCTGGGGCTTCATAGGAAATTCCATATCTTTGGCATAAGCCTCATGCTCCTTACGCATTTCATCACGAAGCTTAAATGCCCACTCAGGTTTATCATTTCTATGACAACGCATGGCAATATGATTTAAAGAATAGGACAGATCTCCGATGACCTCTACATCCGGCTGATACAGCTTGTTAATGTGGCATGGTCTTGCGTCAATATGGAGAATGGTGTGATTTCCCTTGCTGTTCCATTTATTAGGTGCATATTCTACAATATCATAGCCTACTGCGATCACCAGATCTGCCTCTTCAATAGCAATATTCTGGTAGTCTTTCTGTGGAATACCGATAGTCCATAAAGAATATAGGTTATCGCAGGGGATAATGCCCTTTGCCATCATAGTATTGATCACCGGAATATGCAGTTTCTCCGCAAATTCTGTCAGGGCCTTAGACGCTTTATTTCGGATAGCAGAATGTCCTGCAAGGATCACTGGACGTTTTGCCTGGAAAAGCAGGCCTGCTGCCTCTTCCAGACTTTCTATACTTGCCATTTCCAGGTTCGGCTTATGATGCTTTAAAGGCTGGCGTCCCACTTCACTTTCTACAGGCATAGCTGCAATATTGCAGGGCAGGTCAATGTGGCAGGCGCCTGGTTTCTCGCTTTCTGCGTATTTAAAGGCAATGCGGACTACCTCGTTTACAGTATCCGGATTTACCACCTGTTTGCTGCGCTTTGTGATCGGTGTAAACATCGTTACCAGATCCAGATACTGGTGGGATGTGAGATGCATACGCTCCGTTCCTACCTGGCCGGTAATGGCGATCAGCGGTGCGCCGTCTGTATTGGCATCTGCCACACCTGTTACCAGGTTGGTAGCACCAGGGCCTAAGGTTGCCAGGCACACACCAGCTTTTCCTTTTAATTTACCGTAAACATCAGCCATAAAAGCTGCGCCCTGCTCATGGCGGACTGTGATAAATTTGATCTTAGAATCCTTTAATGCCCGCATTACCTCCAGATTTTCTTCTCCCGGAATACCGAAAACATATTCTACTCCTTCATTTTCCAGGCATCTTACTAACACCTGTGCTGCATTCATTGTTTCATTTTCTTTTGTCTGTTTCTGATCGCTCATGATCTGCTGCCTCCCTTTGATCTGATCCTGATTTGTTTTCCATAATATATGGACCCCACAGAACAGAAAAAGCCCCCGAAGATCTAACTCTTCAGAGGCTTCTTTGCCGTTTCATGTTTTCTGGATTCTTTTTCTGAAACGGATTATAGCATCCCAAAACTTCTTTTTCCAACACGAAAATCATTGTTCCGGGTACAGCATTTTTCTTTAATTATAATCCATGAGTTTTATGGACACAAACTTTTTACTCTTCTTTTTCTTCCGGAATTACTTCAATTCCCAGATCCTCTAACTGCTTTGGATCTACAGGAGTTGGTGCCTTTGTCATAAGACAGGAGGCATCTTTTACCTTCGGGAAGGCAATTACGTCACGGATGCTGTCTGCGCCTCCCATTAACATGATCATACGGTCGAAACCATATGCCAGACCTGCGTGAGGTGGTACTCCGTACTTAAATGCCTTTAACAGGAAGCCAAACTGGTCATTTGCTCTTTCTGGTGTAAAGCCAAGTACTTCAAACATCTTAGACTGGATATCTGCCTGGTGGATACGGACAGAACCACCGCCCATTTCTACGCCGTTTAATACGATATCGTAAGCCTTTGCACGTACTCTTCCCGGATCGGAGTCAATGTACTGAAGGTCTTCATCCATAGGCATGGTAAATGGATGATGCATTGCTACGAAACGTCCTTCTTCTTCGGAGTACTCTAATAACGGGAACTCTGTTACCCAGAGGAACTTAAAGTCATCTTTCTTTAACAGGTCTAACTGTCTTGCCAGTTCCAGACGCAGGTTGCCAAGTACATCAAATACTACCTTGTCCCTGTCAGCTGCAAAGAGTAATAAGTCACCTGGCTTACCATCCATAGCAGCAACTAAAGCAGCCATTTCCTCATCCTTCATGAATTTAGCGAAGGAAGACTTGTAGGTGCCATCTTCATTAATAGCAATATAAGCAAGGCCCTTTGCGCCGAAGCCCTTTGCGTACTCTACTAAGGCATCGATCTTCTTTCTTGGCATATGTCCCTGTCCCTCTGCGTTGATACCGCGGACAGAACCACCATTCTCTAAAGCGCTCTTAAATACAACGAACTCGCAGTCCTTAACAACTTCAGAAACGTTCTTTAATTCCATTCCGAAACGAAGGTCTGGCTTATCAGAACCAAAACGGTCCATAGCTTCTCTCCAGGTCATACGCTGGATCGGCAGCTGCAGATCATAGTTGCAGACTTCTTTGAACAGCTTCTTTAACAGACGCTCATTTACGTCTAAAACGTCATCTACGTCTACGAAAGAAAGCTCCATATCGATCTGGGTAAACTCAGGCTGACGGTCTGCACGAAGGTCCTCATCACGGTAGCAGCGTGCTAACTGGAAGTAACGGTCATAACCGGAAACCATCAGTAACTGCTTAAACAGCTGTGGAGACTGTGGCAGTGCGTAGAAAGAACCTGGATGTACACGGCTTGGTACCAGGTAATCTCTTGCGCCTTCTGGTGTACTCTTGATCAGAGTTGGAGTTTCGATCTCTAAAAATCCTTCTTCTGCCAGGAATGCACGGGTCAGAGTAGCAACGCGGCTGCGCAGCATCAGGTTTCTCTGGATGTCAGGACGGCGAAGATCCAGGAAACGGTATTCCAGACGCAGATCTTCTTTTGTCTTGCTCTTTTCTTCAATTGGGAAAGGAGGAGTCTCAGACTCAGCCAGGATACGTAAGGACTCTGCTCTTACTTCGATGGCACCTGTAGCCAGGTTTTCATTTACAGCGCCGGAACGTGCCTCTACACGGCCTTCTACTGCAATAACGAACTCACTTCTTAATTTCTCAGCTTTCTCAAAGTTTTCGGTTCCGCAGTCGTTTTCCTCGAAAATGATCTGAAGGATACCAGAACGGTCTCTTAAATCAACGAAAATAATTCCGCCTTTGTTTCTGCTCTTCTGAACCCAGCCCATAACGGTTACTTTCTCGCCGATCTGGGCAGAAGTTACTTCTGTACATCTGTGGGACCGCTTCAGTCCTACCATTGATTCTGCCATGATTTTTCTCCTTTATAGCTATTAACTAATAAATTACCCTACTGTATATAAGTACGATTAATGTTTCAGGCTTTCTTTATAGAATTCCTTAAACTCCTGATAGCCTTCTTTTCCAAGCTGTTCCTTCTGGAACTTCTTGTTCTTGTTCATCTGGGCTACCAGTACGCGAACGCCTTTCTTTCTCTCTTCCATTGCTTCACGGATCACAGCTGCTAAAGAAGCGGAGTCAATTCCCTTTTCAAAGAGGAATGCTTTCTTCTCACCAGCACCAGGAACCGTAAATCCATTGTCTAATAGAATGGTAACGATACGCTCAAAACCAATGGAGAAGCCGCATGCAGGTGTCTCCATACCGGTAAACTTGCCGATCATCTTGTCATATCTTCCGCCGCCTGCTACAGAACCGCCGAAGCCTTCCATGGAAACCTCGAAAATAGTTCCTGTATAGTAGGACATTCCACGTACCAGAGTCGGGTCAAATACAAGGCCAAATTCAGCCTCTGCTACGTCTTTTACAGTCTCCATAATGTGTACCAGTCCCTGGCATACAGATGGATCCATTACATCCTTTAAAGTCTCTCCTAACTTCTTAACACCTTCTGCATCATTGGTAACAGTGCGAAGGATCTCCATATAACGGCTTACGCTTTCAGGAGCGTTTCCATTTTCCAGAAGTTCTTTCTCAACACCCTCAAAACCGATCTTGTCCATCTTGTCCAGAGTGATCAGAACGCTGTCCATAGCTTCTTCTGCAAAACCGCAGTAACGTGCCATGCCAAAAAGGATGCCTCTATCGTTAATTCTTACAGTAAATGCATTGTCCGGGCAGATCTTGCTTAATGCAGTAGTAGTTGCCAGGATCAGCTCGATCTCAGCCAGATTGGTAGGATCGCCTAAAATATCAATATCGCACTGGGTAAACTGACGGAAACGGCCCTTCTGGGGACGGTCTGCTCTCCATACGCTTCCCATCTGTAATGCCTTAAAAGGACTTGGAAGGTTTGCCGCATTATTTGCATAATAACGGGACAGAGGCAGTGTCAGGTCATAACGAAGACCGCTGTCTGCCAGGTCATTTTCTTCCTTTGCTGTCTCTAAATTCAGCTTATCGCCTCTCTTTAAGATCTTAAAGATCAGCTTTTCATTATCACCGCCCTGCTTGCTGGTCAGGTTCTCAATATGCTCCACGCAAGGAGTTTCGATCTGTGAAAAACCAAAGCCCTTGTAGGTCTCACGGATCTGGTTCATAACATATTCGCGGATCTGCATCTCTGCAGGAGTGATATCTTTCATGCCGGTAACCGGCTTCTTTGTTAATGCCATATTTTTCTCCCTGTTTTCTATCTGTTCTCTATCTGTACTATTCCTTTTTTATTGTAATGAACTTTCCCGATTTTGCAAGTCCTTTAGTGAATAATCTTCTCCTTGCGCCCGATCATTTCATCGATCCGGCTGATATATTGCTCTACTTCCTTTACATTCTCGCAGCGTTCCCTTCTGTTTTCAGATGGGAATACTACTTTTGTAGTAGTTCCTGCACCGCAGGCAGCAATGGTCTGCATCTCCTCCATGATCAGGATATTGTAGATACATGCCTTTCCTGGAAGAGAATAACCTACATTTTCAAAGTTGCCTGCCATGTTTTTCTGGCGGTAGAGATAATATGGTTCCATACCCATTCTGCGGGCACAGGCTTCACTTAAAGCAATCATTTCCGGTGTGTTGTTGATCTTTAAGTCCGCATATTCTTCCTTAAACATGTTCAGTCTTGCAGCACGTTTAATAGCAAGAGAATGAACGGTCAGAGAGTCTGGTTTTAAGGCTTCGATCTCTTCTAATGTATGTTTTACATCATCCAGATCTTCCCCCGGAAGTCCCATGATCAGGTCCATATTGATGTTGTCAAAGCCAAGTTCTCTTGCAATGTGGAACTTTTCTTTTACATTTTCTACTGTATGACGGCGGCCGATGAGATCCAGGGTCTTCTGGTTCATGGTCTGTGGGTTAATAGAAATACGGCTGATGCCATGGGAAGCTAAAACCTTTAACTTTTCTTCTGTAATGCTGTCCGGACGTCCTGCTTCTACGGTGAATTCCAGCGCATTCTTTGTATCAAACAGCTGCTCTAATTTACATAAGATAGCGTCAATGTCCTCTGCAGGCAGGGAAGTCGGTGTACCGCCTCCAAAATAAATGGTATCAAGAGGTCTTCCCTTCATCTTTTCCGCTGTATATTCCAGTTCCTTAAATAAGGCTTCCAGATACAATCCGGTACGGCCTTTCCACTTACTGATAGGATAAGAAGTGAAGGAGCAGTACAGGCAGGTAGTCGGGCAGAATGGGATACCTACATATAAGCTGTAACCTCTGTCATAGTCCAACGGCTCTAACAGACGTTTTTCCCTTGCTGCGATCTCAATGCTCAGATTGATCTTCTCATCGCTGGTCATGTAAGTTTCTTTCATGAATTTGCGGATGTCTTCTTCCTTCCATCCATCTTCCAGACGGCTTAATGCGATCTTGGTAGGACGGATCCCTGTAAGAGAACCCCATGGAAGTTCATGGCCAGTACGCTTTACAAGCATCTGGTAGAATAATTTTTTAATAACGTTTTTTGTGGCAGAGTGGTCTGAGAGATCTGCTTTTCCTGTGGAATGGGCAGTCAGAGTCCAGCCTTCCAGTTCTTCCCCATTTTCTAGTTTTTCCCAGATCCCAATAACAGCTTCCCCGTCCTCTAATCTGGTCTGTACATAAAAATCAACGCCCTCTTTTACTTCATGGGCATAAGTCTCACCCGGATAAAAAGACATCAGAAGTTCTCTGATGTCCTGTTCATATGCATTATCCTGTATTAATAATCCGATCATTTTCTTCCTGCTTTCTATCTATCGTACCTCTTTCGTACTTATCTGTAATACGGAATAGGATTGTGCTCCTTTTCATAGCCAATGGTAGTTGGATCCCCATGTCCCGGATAGACCATAGTATCTTCCGGAAGCACAAATAATTTATTTAAAAGGGAATCCGCTATATCACTGCTGCTTCCTGTTGCCAGGTCTGTACGGCCATAGGACTCATAAAACAGCGTATCACCGGAAAGAAGTACCTCTTCTTCCGGAATATAGTAGCTGACGGAACCTGCTGTATGTCCAGGTGTTGCAATGACTTTCCATTTATATCCTAAAAGTTCTAATTCATCCCCGTCATGGACCAGTACATCTGCATGGAAACTGGTCTGTTTTCCAGGCACATGGCAGGACAGATTAATAGAAGTATCTGCCAGCATGGCATCTTCTGTTTCAGAGGCATATACAGGAATGTGGAATGCCCGCTTTACCTCAGGCACTCCGATAATATGATCAAAATGTCCATGTGTTAAAAGCACTGCCACCGGTGTTACACCCAGTTCACTGCATTTATTTAAAATATAGGCTCCATTATCTGCCGGGTCTACCACTACGCCTTCTTTGGTATCGTCGTTGTAGACCAGATAGCAGTTTGTGCTCACCATTCCAAGCACCATGGTCTTTATCCTGAAATTACTCATAGTTCTCCTTCTATATGGCACTGTCTGCCACTGCAGATCCGGCCGGATGCAGCAGTTTCATCAGCCTGTAGTTCTCTGGATATCCAGAACACCGTCGATCTGGCGGATCTTATCGGTAATACGGTTCAGTTCTTCTGTTCCATGGATATCAAAGGTCATAATGATGGTGGCGCGGCCCTGCTTGCTGGTACGCACGTTCATGGAAGTAATATCGATCTGCTTTTCTGTAAATACCTTTGAAATATCTGCAAAAAGGCCGATACGGTTGTTTGCGAAGATCTGGATCTCAGTGGAATACTGCTCTGTACTGGTAGGATTTTCTGCTACCTGCCACTCAGCATCGATCAGCCGTCCTCTTTCATCTTCCGGAAGGTTGATCACATTGATACAGTCTGTACGGTGGATGGAAACGCCTCTTCCTCTGGTAACAAAACCAACGATCTCATCACCAGGTACAGGATTACAACATCTGGAGAAACGAACTGCCAGATCATGAAGTCCCTTGACCACGATACCGCTCTTATTCTTGCGTACAGTTGCTTCGCCGCTTCTTCCATCTGTATCGGCAATGCCGTCCAGAACTTCTGCGTCAGTGATCTCACGTTTCAGCTTCTTCTCCCGCTCTTCCAACATCTTGTTAATGACCTGGCCCTCTTTTAAGCCACCATGTCCAATAGATGCAAGAACAGAATCCCAGTCTTTAAAGGCATAGCGGTTCATTACCTTTTCCATAAATTCCGGTTTGGAAAGGTCCGCCAGATTAATGCCTTTTGCCTTACAATAACGGTCAATGGCATCACGGCCGCGGATGATATTATCCTCTTTCATCTGGGTCTTGAACCACTGATTGATCTTATTTTTTGCCTGTGTGCTGCGTACCAGCTTCAGCCAGTCGCGGCTTGGTCCCTTGGAATTCTGGGAGGTGATGATCTCAATACGGTCACCATTCTGGATCTGATATTCAATAGGAACCAGTTTTCCATTGACTCTGGCGCCTACCATCTTATTTCCTACCGCACTGTGGATGGAATAAGCAAAATCAATAGGAGTAGAGCCGCTTGGAAGAGTCTTTACATCACCGGACGGAGTGAAACAGTAAACACTGTCAGAGAACAGGTCCAGATCACCCTTTACCATGCTTAAAAACTCTTTGGAATCATCTGTATCACGCTGCCACTCCAGGATCTGGCGCAGCCAGCTTAATTTCTCTTCTTCTTTTCCGGCAGCGATCTGTCCGCTTCCGCTCTCTTTGTATTTCCAGTGAGCAGCGATACCATACTCAGCAGTACGGTGCATCTCGTAAGTACGGATCTGGATCTCAAATGGCTGTCCGGTGCTGCCGATCAGAGTTGTATGCAGAGACTGGTACATGTTCTGCTTCGGCATAGCGATATAGTCTTTAAAACGACCAGGAATTGGCTTGTACATTTCATGGATCACACCAAGAGCTGCATAACAGTCTTTTACTGTGTCTACCATGATACGCACAGCAAACAGATCGTAGATCTGATCCAGGGTCTTGTTCTGCTTTAACATCTTCTTATAAATACTGAAGAAATGCTTTACTCTGCCGCCTACGGTGGCTTCAATGCCTGCTTCGTCTAAATGTGCCTTTACTTCATCTACAATGGACTGGACAAAAGCTTCTCTTGCATCTTTGCGCAGATCCACTTTTTCTACCAGGTCATAATAAACTTCCGGCTTTAAAAACTTAAGTGATAAGTCATCTAATTCGATCTTAATCTTGGAAATACCCAGACGGTCTGCAATAGGAGCATAGATCTCCATGGTCTCCCTTGCTTTTTCCTTCTGCTTCTCCGGCTTCCAGTACTGGCCGGTACGCATGTTGTGAAGACGGTCTGCCAGCTTAACGATGATAACGCGGATATCCTTTGCCATTGCAAGGAACATCTTGCGCAGGTTCTCAGCCTGGATCTCCACTTTATCTTTATCCCAGTTTAACTGAGTCAGCTTGGTAACACCGTCTACCAGGAAAGCAACCTCGGGACCAAACTCTTTGGTCAGCTCATCCAGTGTCATGACGGTATCTTCTACTACGTCATGAAGAAGGCCAGCTGCAATAGTCTCCTTGTCCATCTCCAGATCAGCCAGGATAATGGCCACACATAAAGGATGGATGATATAAGGCTCTCCAGACTTTCTCTTCTGATCCTTATGTGCTTCTGCAGCGACCTTGTATGCCTTTTCGATCATGGAAATATCATCGGAAGGATGGTATTTATGGATCGTTTTGACCAGATCCTGATACAACACTTCCGGGCTGGTAAAGTCCGCCGGAGCTTCAAGCTCTATATCCAGTTTTTCTTTTGTTCCCTCTTTTCCCATATATGTGGCCACCTTTTTACAAATAATTAGTTACCATTATAATTTTTTTTAAATAAAAAAGCAAGGTCTGGTATACCTATTACTTTCTTATGAGTTCTGATTACTTACCCTCATAGATAATAGCAGACTCAACATCATAGCCCTTTAAAAGTTCTCTTCCCTTAAGTCCTGCCAGTTCCATTACAAAACAGATCTTCACTACCTTGCCGCCCAGTTCTTCGATCAGCTTGATAATTGCCTCGGTAGTACCGCCGGTAGCGATCAGGTCATCAATGATAACAACCTTCTGTCCAGGAGTAATGGAGTCCTTGTGCATCTCAATCTCTGCAGTGCCATATTCCAGTGCATACTTTGCAGAAACAGTCTCGCAAGGCAGTTTTCCTTTTTTGCGGACCGGAACAAAGCCCTTGTGCTCTGCATAGGCAACCGGCACACCAAAGATAAATCCTCTGGACTCAGGACCTACTACTACATCATAATCTACATCCTTTAACATATTGCGGATACTGTCCACTGCCAGGTGCAGACCGTCTGCATCCTGAAGGATGGTAGTTACGTCCCTGAAAATAATACCAGGTTCCGGAAAATCCGGGATGCTTCTTACATATTCTTCCAGCTTTTTCATATTTATATCCTCGTTTCTTTAAAATTTACTTAAGCGACTCATCTTGCACGGCTATGCCGCACAAGATGCATCGGAATATTACTTCTATTATACTTGCTCTGGCGGACACTGTAAACCCCGGGCAGTACACGCCCCTCAAATCTTTATTCCAATCTTCCCTGAAATATGGTAATATGTCCTTGTTATTTTCAGAACATATCGATATATCGTGAGGTTTTACATATGACTGGCTTAGGTACACTTGTAAATATGGCTGCTATCCTTATCGGAAGCGGTATTGGACTTTTATTAAAAAATGGCATTCCCAAACGGCTGCAGACCACGATTTCCAGCGCAGTGGGGCTCTGTGTGGTCTTTGTTGGTGTTACAGGCGCTATCAAAGGGCTGATGAACGTATCAGGAACTACCTTTGAGACCAAAGATACGTTAGTGGTAGTCATCTGCATGGCAATCGGCGCTGCCATCGGTGAATGTCTGGATCTGGAACAGAGAATGGAAAACCTGGGGGACTGGGTCAAATCCAAGCTTCCAAATGGTTCCTCTTCCTCCAATTTTACAGAAGCCTTTGTAAGCACCTCCCTTGTTTTCTGCATCGGTGCCATGGCCATCGTCGGTTCCATTGAAGACGGTTTAAACCATGATTATACCATGCTCTTTACAAAAGCTGTTATGGACGGCGTGCTTTCCATTGTTTTTGTAGCATCCTTAGGTATCGGCGCTGCATTTTCCATGTTTCCCGTAGGCATCTACCAGGGAAGTATCACTCTTCTTGCAGGTCTGGTAAAACCCTATCTTACAGACCTGATGATCGGACGCCTTTCCTGTATCGGTTCTATCCTTATCTTTGCCCTTGGTTTAAATCTGACCATTGGAACAAAGATCAAGATCGCAAATATGCTTCCGGCTGTATTCCTGCCGGTTATCGTATGCCTGTTGGGATTTTAAAACAGGTTATGGTTGTCATTGTGAATATGATTATGAAAGGACATTATCATGTTAAAAGAAGAAAGACAGACCTGGATCTTAAATAAACTTCATACCTCCGGAAAGGTAGTAGTCAGCCACCTGGCCGGGGAATTAAAGGTTTCCGAAGATACCATACGCCGTGACCTGTTAGACCTGGACCAGAAAGGACAGTTAAAACGGGTATTTGGCGGTGCCATCCCTCTGGAAAAACCGGTCATCAACTTCTTTGACCGGGAAACCGCGGATGTTGCCTTAAAACAGCAGCTTGCCATGCGGGCACTGGAATTTCTGGAGCCGGACCAGCTGGTTGCCATTGACGGCAGCAGCACCAATCTCCAGTTTGCCAAAAATATCCCTGATAATTTAAAGCTTACAGTTCTTACCAACAGCTACAGCATTGCCCATGTATGCTCCTTAAAAGAGCAGATCCGTGTTATTATCCTGGGCGGTGATCTGTTAAAAGACTCCATGACCACAGTAGGGGAAGTAGCCGCTGCCCAGGCTGCTGCCTATCACCCGGATCTGTGCTTCATGGGTGTCTATGCCATCCACCCGGAATACGGCATGACCATTCCTTATC
>UMEM01003443.1_pt1 | contig 13207 bp, 10 predicted proteins | sample 1964761 | NCBI WGS metagenome assembly UMEM01 (sample SAMEA4836021, study PRJEB28245) | human gut metagenome | biome: gut microbiome; material: fecal sample | place: Denmark | collected 2008 | reverse complement strand
CCTTACAAGCAGAGGGTCATAGGTTCGAGCCCTATAGGTCCCACTTGATGGGGAACCATCATCGGCATATTTATATGTCTGCCGGTGTGGCGGAATAGGCAGACGCAAGGGACTTAAAATCCCTCGGGGGCAACCCCGTACCGGTTCAAGTCCGGTCACCGGCATTAAGAAGAACTTGTTTTACAAGTTCTTTTTTTGTTGTCTAAAAAAGTAAAAAAAGAAAATCTGATTGCTTTTTGTGCTGTATAGAGTTATAAAAAATACAGAAAATTTCGATAGCTGTTCAGACTGCCTGTATGGATGAAATGATCAATTTATGAACACGTGGTGAAGATGAGCGGGAGCGATTTCGAGATAATAATACGGATAGGAGAACAGACATGACGTTTCGGTATGCGTGGAAACGATCGATTCCGGTAATGGCGGGATATATCGTTCTGGGAATGGGATTTGGAATGCTGTTGGCGGCGAAGGGATACGGCGTGATCTGGGCGATCGCCATGAGCGTGTTTATTTATGCGGGGTCAATGCAGTATGTGGCGATCGATCTGATAACTGGCGGCGCGTCGCTGATCTCGGCGGCACTTATGACGTTGATGGTGAATGCGAGACATTTATTCTATGGAATTTCCATGGTGGAGCGGTATAAGGATACAAGACCTTACAAGCCGTACCTGATCTTTGCACTGACGGATGAGACGTATTCACTTGTGTGTAGCGGGGACGTGCCGGAGGGCGTGGAGGAGAAGAAGTATTTCTTCCTTGTATCACTGTTGGATCAATTTTACTGGGTGTTTGGCAGTGTGATTGGATCGGTGCTTGGCAGTGTGCTGAATATTAATACGGAGGGAATCGACTTTTCCATGACGGCGCTGTTCCTGGTGGTGTTTACGGAGCAGTGGACCAGCACGAAGGACCACAGAAGTGCCATTGTAGGTGTCACGGCGTCAGTGATCTGCCTGCTGGTGTTTGGAGCGTCGGCGTTTTTGATTCCGTCTATGATCTCGATCACGGTGATTTTGACGGTGATGAGGGGAAGAAAAGGGCGGAAAGCAGCCAGTCTGTGATGTCATGAACAGCCATTTCCAGGAAATAGGAAAGGGAGCAGAAAATGGGCTGTCATGCAAAACTAAAGAAGGGTTATCTTAGAGAGGATAAAGAATGATAGATATGAGAGCGGCCGCACTGATCGCGGTATGCGCGGCAGTGACGATACTTTTAAGATTTCTGCCGTTTCTGATATTCGGCGGTAAGAAGGAGATTCCGGGATATATTACTTATTTATCGGGCGTACTTCCCTATGCGATCATGGGAATGCTGGTGGTGTACTGTCTGCGAAATGTGGATCTGTTTGCGGAAACTCACGGAATCCCGGAGATTTTGGCTTCCGCGGCGGTCGTGGGACTACATGTGTGGAAGAGGAATACGCTGCTCAGTATTGCAGTGGGAACCGTGTTTTATATGTTTCTTGTACAGGTTGCGCTTTAGTAGTCTGAATTGATGAATAATTTCAAACAAAAGACGCAAGACTGTGGTATATTGCTTGAGATATGAAAAAAATTATGGTATGATAGTCTCATCTTACAGAAAGTCTGACAGATCATGTTTTGCGGGCACGGTTCAGGACCTGATCGGGGAAAATCGGCTGGCGGCGGAATAAAGGATCTAGTGGCTGGAATGGAGGTCTGGATGAGAAGAAAAGACAGAGAATTAAAGGACATGGCTGATATTGTGGCGATCGCGAAGCGGGAGACTGTGTGCACCGTTGCGTTCCACGATGCGCCATGTCCTTATTTGATTCCGCTGAATTACGGGGCGGAAGTGGAAGACGGGAAGCTGGTCCTGTATTTCCATGGAGCAAAGGAAGGGACGAAGATTGATAAGATCAAAGAGAATCCACACGTTACCTATTGTATTTACGGGGAAAACGTCTTAACGATCAACTATGACACAGCCTGCAAGTCGACGACGAGCTTCGAGAGTATCTGCGGAAGCGGAACCGTGTATTTTGTGGAAGATATCGCGGAGAAGAAGAAAGCCCTGGCGAGCCTCATGAACCAGGTGAGCCCGAAGAAGGTGTTTGATGAGAATTCATTCGACGATGAAAGAGTGAACGCAGTGACCATCTGGAAGGTCATAACCGAAAACGTCACAGGAAAGAGACATGAATAGCACGAGCGCAAGAGAGTCAGAAGCGTGCTTGCACGGTTATGACGAACGGCGAGTGCGCGCATGAACGGGAGTTCATGCGAGACAAAGAGCGCAAGAGAGTCAGAAGCGTGCTAGCACGGTTATAGCGAACGGCGAGTGCGCGTATAAATGACGGAAATATAGAAAGGGGCATATATATGGGAGTGGATTTCAGAAAAGAGATTGGTGCAACGATCGATCAAAGAAGCAGTGAATACACAAAGATCAGTGACGCGATCTGGGAATATGCGGAGCCGAGATTCCAGGAGTATGAGTCCTCAAAGCTTCAGCAGAAATTCTTAGAATCCAGAGGATTTTCCATTAAGGCGGATCTTGCGGGAGAAGAGACAGCATTTATCGCTGAGTGGGGAAGCGGAAAACCGATCCTCGCATTCCTCGGCGAGTTTGATGCTCTGTCCAGCCTTCAGCAGGAAGCGGACAAACTGGAGCACTGCCCGATCCCGGGAAAGACAAACGGACATGGCTGTGGTCATCATCTTCTTGGAACAGCGTCCGTTGCGGCAGTGGATTCCTTAAAAACTTATATGGAAGAGAACCATATGAGCGGAACGATCCGCTACTATGGCTGCCCGGCGGAGGAGAACGCAGGCGGCAAGGCATATCTTGTCCGTGACGGATATTTCAACGACTGTGATATCGCGGTCACATGGCACCCGTACACCATGAACAAGGTTATGAAGGGCGGTCATCATCTCGCAAACTTCCGCGCGTTCTTCACATTCCACGGAATTTCCTCCCATGCGGCAGGAGCTCCGGAGCTTGGACGTTCCGCCCTGGATGCAGTTGAGATCATGGATATCGGTGTCAACTACATGAGAGAGCATATGATCGACGCGGCGAGAGTCCACGGCGCCATCACGAACTCCGGCGGAATCGCCCCGAACGTTATCCCGGCAGAGGCACAGATCCTCTACGCGATCCGCGCTCCGAAGGTAACCCAGGTGAAGAAGCTTTATGAGCGCATGTGCGATATTGCTAAGGGCGCAGCACTCATTACAGGCACTACTGTTGATATCAAGCAGGTTGCGGCTTACTCCAACCTGATCAACAACGATACACTGGCAGATCTCGTTCAGGAGAATCTGGAACATGTGATCCCGATCGGATATACAGAGGAGGAACTGGCTTACGCGAAGAAGTTCCAGGGTGTTATCACAGAACTTGACCGTGAAGGACTGAAGGAGCAGGCAGCCACAGTCGGAGGAAAAGAGCACAGACAGGAGCTCTTAGAGCAGCCGATGTGGGATTTCATCGTTGATAAGAACAGCGCTTACGGCGGCGGCGGATCCACAGATGTGGGAGATGTAAGCTGGGTCGTTCCGACAGGACAGGTCTACACGAACTGCTTTTCGGCAGGCACAGCGCTCCATTCCTGGGTTGCGGTTGCGCAGGGTAAATCCTCCATCGCCCATAAAGGTATGCTGGCGGCAGCGAAAGTCATGGCGTATGTCGGCGCAGAGCTTCTCCTGAATCCGGAATTGATCGAGAAGGCGAAGGCAGACTGGAAGGAAGAGCTTGATGGAGAGACATATCCGAACCCGCTTCCGGCAGACTTAAAACCGTCTATCTGGTAAAATGAAAATAGGGCAGCCGGTCAGAGAAACATCAAAGAAGATGGTTTTCTGACCGGCTGCTTTATTAAAAAACGAATATAGCTGTTCTGGAGCCTGCATGTTTACTGCGTGGATTCTTGACAGTCTGGAAGTACTGGATAAGCGGAATATCATATATGGAAAGGACTGAGCAGCCCGGAAGTAAATTGCAGGGACAGAATTTACGAATTGTTAGAGGAATATAAGGGTTCCTACACGGCGCTGACAGGTTCCTGACAAACTTCTGCGAATTCTTTACATTCCACGGAACCTCTTCCCATGCGGCGGGAATGTTCCCCTGAAAAACAGTTTTGGAAAAAGTTGAATAAAAATTTCAAAAAGTGTTGACATATATGAAAATATGTAGTAGAATACTTTTCGTTGAGTGAGTGACGGTTATCCGGAACCTCTCAAGTGTGCGTCAGTAGCTCAGCTGGATAGAGCATACGGCTACGGACCGTAGTGTCGGGAGTTCGAATCTTCTCTGGCGCGCTTGATTAGGCATCTGCATTAGCAGGTGCCTTTTTTCGTATCATGATGACTGCGGGAATGCAGTGGCTGAGAGGGCTGCAGGAAATATGCTCTGGAGCTGTTTGATGAATAGTGAGAAAGCAGTGCTTGTGAGGACGTGATTCTGGCAGAGAACAGAAACATGTCTGATTTAGGAGAAATTTTATGAAACGCAAAACGGAACATTTTACATATGAACTGATCCGGGCGAAGCGGCGGTCCATGTCCCTGAAGGTGGATCTTGATGGGACGATCACGGTGCGGGCACCTTACCGGACACCGGTGCAGACGGCGGACTGGTTCGTGGAGGGACACCGGGACTGGATCGAGGTGCGCCTCAGGGCGGGAGCGCGGATCATGGCGGAGCGTCCATCCTATACGGACAGGGAACGGGCGGAAGGGAGAAAACAGGCAGCAGAGGTCATCACGGCCCGCTGCAGGTATTATGCGCCGGTTATGGGTGTCTCCTACGGAACGGTCACGATCCGGGAGCAGAAGACCCGCTGGGGAAGCTGCAGCACGAAGGGAAACCTCAATTTCAACTGGAAACTGGTACTGATGCCGCTGGAGATCCTGGACTATGTGGTGGTCCATGAGCTGGCTCACAGGATCCAGATGAACCACAGCGCAGCGTTCTGGGCGGAGGTCGGGAAGATCCTGCCGGACTATAAGGAACGAAGACAGTGGTTGAAGGTAAATGGACAGAAGTATTGAAAACGGGATAAAGCTGTGTGGAAGATAGGGAAACTTAGGATTGTCGCGGTGAACGTGAAGGAAGACAATTGAGGATAGGAATAATGGGAGAAAAACATGCAGGAAAATAAAGAGATCTGGATGGTGCAGACAAAGCGGGCGGATTTTAACGGGCTGGCGATGCGGCTGGGTGTGAGCCCGGTGGCGGTGAGGGTGATGCGGAACCGCGGGCTGGTGAAAGAAGAGGAGATGAGGAAGTACCTTTATGGTACGCTGGATGATCTCTATGATCCGCGCCTGATGAAGGGAATGGAACAGGCGGTGGAGCTGGTCGCGAGGAAATTAAAAGAGGGAAAACATGTCCGGATCATCGGGGATTACGATATCGATGGAGTGTGTTCTACATATATTCTGCTGAAGGGATTTAAGAGAGCGGCAGAGAAGCTGGCGCAGGATTGCCTGGCAGTTCCGGGAAAGGGCAGTGCCGGGACCGGAAATACAGAAGAAAACGGCACGGAGTTGGGAAAAGACCGGATGAATGCGATGATCGACTACGAGATCCCGGACCGTATCAAGGACGGCTACGGTATCAACGAATCCATTATCCGTCAGGCAGCTGCGGACGGCGTGGACACGCTTGTGACATGCGATAACGGAATAGCAGCGTTGCGAGAGGTCAGCATCGCAAAGCAGTTGGGCATGACAGTCGTTGTGACAGACCACCACGAAGTTCCGGTGGATGAGTACGGACAGATTTTGCCGCCTGCGGACGCCGTGGTGGATCCGAAGCAGGACGGGGAGACCTACCCGTTCCATGAGATCTGCGGTGCCGTGGTGGCCTGGAAGCTCATCAAAGTACTCTATGCGAACCTTGGGATCCCGGAGCTCGAGTGGATGGATCTCCTGGAATTCGCGGCTATCGCTACGGTGGGAGATGTGATGAAGCTCCAGGATGAGAACCGCCTGATCGTGAAATATGGGCTGAAAAAGATCGGAACGACGAAGAACCCGGGGCTTCGGGAACTCATAGAGAAAAATAACCTGGATATCGATAATCTCAGTGCATACCATATCGGCTTTGTGATCGGACCGTGCCTGAATGCCGGCGGACGGTTAAAAAGCGCGAAGATCGCGCTGCGGATGCTGCTTGCGGAGACTCCGGAACAGGCCGGGGGGCTTGCGGATGAGCTCAAAGAACTCAACGATATGCGAAAAGACATGACGGCCAAAGGCGAGGCGGAAGCCATTGAGCAAGTGGAAAATAAGTACATGGATGATAAGGTCCTTGTAGTGTTCCTGCCGGAGTGTCATGAGTCTTTAGCCGGAATCATCGCCGGAAGACTCAGAGAACATTTCAACAAGCCATCTTTCGTGCTGACCAGAGGAGAGACCATGGCGAAAGGTTCCGGGCGCTCCATTGAACAGTATCACATGTACCAGGGACTCTGCGGCGTGGCGGATCTTCTTGCGAAATTCGGCGGTCATCCAATGGCAGCAGGACTTTCCCTGGAAGAAAAGAATATCAATGAGTTCCGGAGACAGCTGAACGCCAAGGCGGACCTCTCAGCGGAAGATTTCGTTCCGAGGATCTGGATCGATGTGCCGATGCCTTTTGAGTATGTGAATGAGAAGATCGTTCAGGAGTTAAAGGAGCTGGAGCCATTCGGACAGGGAAATGAGAAGCCGCTGTTTGCCCAGAAAGGACTGATGATCCGGAATTCGCGGGTTCTCGGGAAAAACCGGAATGTGGTGAAGATGAACCTTGTGACGGACACAGGGCACCCGGTGGACGGACTTTTATTCACCGACGGGGATCGGTTCCTGGAGGAGCAGGCGGGCAGAAATCTCATCGATATGATCTATTACCCGGATGTGAACGAGTATAACGGGACGAGAACGCTGCAGGCGGTTATAAAAAATTACAAATTCCATTAAAACGCGATCACATATTGGATGGCCGAATTCGGAAGATTCGAGAAAGATGCTGACGGGGCAGGTATGTTTTCCCCTCCATTCTCATAAATTTGCTAAAAGCGAAAGAGGATGGAGGGGATTTTTTTGCGCCAAAATTTGAGTTGGAGTAATGAGAAAAATTATGGAACAGAATCAAAACGCCTGCATTTCGAGGAAATGTCGGTCTTCGAGACAAGAAAGGTGTTAAATGCAGGGGACGATGGTCTTCCGGCTCATGAGGCCGAAAAGAGGCTTTCTATATATGGGAAAAATGAGCTTGAGGAGAAAAAGCCGCCGTCTGTCCTGCAGCGGTTGATCGGGCAGTTTATGGACCCGCTGATCTATGTGCTGCTGGCGGCAGGAGTGATCTCGGTTCTTTTAGGGGAACAGGGGGATGCGGCGATCATTGCGGCGGTGGTGCTTCTGAATGCGGCGGTAGGTGTCGCTCAGGAAGGAAAGGCCCAGAAGGCACTGGAATCACTAAAGCAGATGACGAAGCTGAAGGCGGTGGTAAAGCGGGATGGAAGACTCCTGGAGATCGATTCCGCTGAACTGGTCCCTGGGGACCTCGTGGTGTTAAGCGCCGGGCAGCAGGTTCCGGCGGATCTGCGGCTTATCTTTACGGAAAATCTGAAGACTCAGGAGGCAGCGCTCACCGGGGAGTCTGTCCCGGTGGAGAAAGACGCGGATTTTCCTGCGGGAGAACATACGCCGTTGGGAGACCGGAAAAATATGGCATATATGTCTACGTTTGTAACGGCGGGGCGCGGTGAGGGGATCGTAACTGCAACGGGAATGGAGACAGAGATCGGCGGGATCGCGAAGATGATCCATGAGACGCCGGAGGAAATTACACCGCTGCAGAAGCGTCTGGGGGATCTCGGGACGATGCTCAGCGCCCTGGCGGTGGGACTCTGTGCCGTACTGTTTATCGTGGCAGTCCTGCAGAAGCGGGATGTGGGGGAGATGTTTCTGACGGCGATTTCCCTGGCGGTGGCAGCGGTACCGGAGGGACTTCCGGCGGTGGTCACGATTGTTCTGGCATTGTCAGTCTCCCGGATGGCAAGGGTGAATACCATCGTGCGGCGGCTGCCATCGGTGGAGACGTTGGGAGCCGTCAATGTTGTCTGCTCGGATAAGACGGGGACCCTGACGAAAAACCAGATGACGGTGCAGGAGCTGGACGGGGACCCGGAGCTTCTTCTGACTGCTTTTTTGCTGTGCAATGACGCAAGGTGGGGGAAGAGAGAGGTGATCGGAGATCCCACAGAGGCGGCATTCTTACTCTATGCAGATGGAGGGAACAACAGTCAGAAAGGTGAAAATCAGAGTGGCTGGAGACAGAAAAGCGGAAATTATAAAAATAGAAATCAGAAGGACAGGATTCAGGAAAATAGAAACAATGAAAGTGAAATTCGAAAAAGCGAATCCAGGGGAATTGCGGACAGAAAAAATCGAGGGAAAGAAAAATATTCGGAAAAACTAAGAAGCGAGTGGACCAGAATTGCAGCACTTCCCTTCGACTCAGAACGAAAACGCATGACAACTGTATGCCGGAAGCAGAATCAGATTGCTGCCTTTACAAAAGGCGCGCCGGACGTGATCTTAAGCAGATGCGAGTCCTATAAGGACGGAACAGGAATCCACCCGCTGACGGACAGGAAAAGAAGAAAATATGAAAGACTGACCGCCTCATACTCCGCGTTGGGCGGCCGCGTCCTCGGTGCGGCCATGAAGGACGGGGACGACATGTCCGAGTGCGGAATGACATTTTTAGGACTGGCAGTCCTGGAAGACCCGGTCCGCCCGGAGGCGGCTGAGGCGGTGGAAGAATTCCGACATGCGGGAGTCACGACGGTGATGATCACCGGGGACCACAAAAATACGGCGCTGGCGGTGGCGGAGAAGCTTGGAATTGCGGATTCTCCTGCACAGTGCATGACCGGAGAAGAACTGAATAGGATGGGAGATCAGGAGCTTGCGGAACAGATCGGAAAGATCCAGGTGTTCGCAAGAGTCTCCTCGGACCACAAGGTGCGGATCGTGCAGGCGTTTAAGGCAGCGGACGGGATCGTCGCCATGACCGGGGACGGGGTGAACGATGCACCGTCCTTAAAGGCAGCGGATGTGGGAATCGCCATGGGAAAGAACGGGACCGATGTGGCGAAGCAGGCGGCGGACATCGTCCTGACAGATGACAATTTTGCCACGATCCGAAATGCCATCGAGGAAGGAAGAGAAATCTATGCTAACATCAAAAAGACCGTGATCTTCCTGCTCTCATCGAACTTCGGCGAGATCATGACCATGTTTTTTGCGATCCTCTTTTCCCTGCCGTCCCCCCTAAAAGCGAGTCATATCCTGTGGATCAACCTGATCACGGATTCCTTGCCCGCCCTGGCGCTGGGGACGGATGTGTGCGACGGAAAAGAGCTGATGAAGGAAGTACCCAGAAAGCCGGGGGAGAGCCTCTTTGCCCGGGGCGGCGGGACCTGCACGGTATTTTATGGGTTCCTCATAGCTGTCATCAGCCTGACCGCCTTTCTCGTGGTTCCTGTGGGACTCCTTGTGGGACATGGAAAAACGGTGACGATCACCAATATTGCAAAGGTTCTGGAGGACTCCATGATTTTAGCCCATTGCCAGACCTACGCCTTCACGGTCCTGGGACTGTCACAGCTTTTCCACGCGGTGGGGATGCGTGATGTGGAAAAATCCGTTTTTCGGATGAATCCTGTGAATAACCTCCTGATGATTCTGGCGGTGGTTATAGGATTTGCGCTTCAGATCATGGTGACGGAGCAGACGGCTCTTGTGGCAGTGTTCCAGACGGTGCGGCTTACAGCCTCAGAGTGGAGAAGACTTCTCATTCTCGCAGCCATGCCGCTTTTTGCCCATGAGCTTTTTGTCATCCTGTCCAGGTTTGGCCGGAGATCAGAATAGGCAGGAGATCCCCGCGATCAGGATCCGGGAGATCAGGACTAAAATGGGATCTGGGACGGCAGAAAACATCATAAAAGTAGGAATTTTTTTAAGAAAAGGCAAATGGGGTATTCCCAACAGGGAGAAAAGTTGGTAGAATGATGGTGAAAATCAGTACTGTTCCGTACATAGGACAGATACGAAAAATCTGCGGAAAGCAGTCACCAGGAGGTCTTTCAATGAGTAAGCTACTGAAAGAATTCCGTGAATTTGCCGTTCAGGGCAATATGATTGACATGGCAGTCGGCATGATCATCGGTGCTGCATTTAAGGACCTTGTAAATTCCTTAGTCAGTGACATGGTGATGCCTGTGATCGGACTTTTCACGGGAAAGTTGGATTTCAGCAATATGTTCATCTCACTGAACGGAGAACACTATGCGACTTTAGCTGAGGCGCAGGCAGCAGCAGCCCCGACCGTAAACTACGGTCTGTTTATCACAGAGATCATCAACTTCATTATCATGGCGTTCGTGATCTTTATGGTAGTAAAACAGCTGAACCGTGCAAAGAAAATGTTCGAGAAGCCGGCAGTTCCGGCGGCAGTTCCGGCGGCAGTTACGGAGAAAGAATGCCCGTACTGCAAGACAAAAATCAATATTCATGCGACACGCTGTCCGCATTGTACGTCCGTGCTGGAAGACAAATAGTCTTTTTCGGGCGGTAACAGGCAGATGAGCCAGAAATTCCCGGCGGATACGGAAAAGTTCTCTGCCGGGAATTTTTGTTTAATAAGCATGTGCACAAAGATTCAGATTGCCTCAGGCGACTGCGCACAGCGCGGGAAACACGCCAGGGGAGATGCGTTTTATCAGGAAGGAACGACAATGAAGAATAATATTCGGGTCACATTGGAATACGATGGAAGCCGGTATGACGGCTGGCAGAAACAGGGGAATACCGACAATACGATCCAGGGGAAACTGGAGACCGTGCTTTTTAAGATGGCGGGGGAAGAGATCGAGATCCACGGTTCCGGAAGGACGGACGCGGGAGTCCATGCGAGAGGACAGGTGGCGAACTTCCATATTGATGCGAAAATCTGCCCGGATGGGAAAATTGCAAAAGATTATCTGAACCGGTATCTGCCGGAGGACATCCGGGTCCTCTCTGCAGAACTCGCATCGGGACGATTTCACAGCCGTCTGTCCGCGGTTTCTAAGACTTACGGATATTATGTGGAGACGGGGGATAAGAAGGATGTATTTGAACGAAAATATGTCTACGGTTATGGAAAAAAGCTGGATGTGGAGGCTATGCAGCGCGCGGCGGAATTCATCATCGGGGAACATGATTTCAAGAGCTTCTGCGCGAACCGCAGGATGAAGAAGAGTACGGTGCGTCGGATCGACGAAGTCCGGATCGTAGAACATGGAACGAAGATCGAACTTTTGTATACAGGAAATGGTTTCCTCTACAATATGGTGCGGATCCTCACAGGAACACTCTTGGAGATCGGCAGCGGAATGCGGAGACCGGAGGAAATGAAGGAGATCATAGAGGCGAAGAACCGTGATATGGCGGGAAGAACAGCACCACCGGAAGGATTATTCCTTCTTCATGTGGACTATGAGGGCGAAAGGAAAACGGTATGATGAATCAGAATGAAGAACATGAGGACATGCTCTTTGAGGAGAAGAAAAAGAAACCGGAGTTCCGGGAAGCCGGAATGGACGCGAACGGCGAATTTTCCATGGAATCCCTGAAACGGTGGTTTAAGCGGGCCGGTGGGGCGCTGGCTGTCTGTGGGGCAGCTGTCTGCCTGATGGCGATCCTGATGGCGGGAAAGAACCAGAAGGAATCCCTGATCATGGAAGTGAACTCGGATATTCTGATGAAATTTACCATGAACCGGCGTGGATCGGTCTTATCCGCGGAGGGAACGATGGCGAGATCGAACGAGACAGTCTCCATGACCGCGTTTGATGGAAAAAGTCTTGGAATCGCGGTGGGAAAGATCTTCGACCGACTTTCAGAGAACAGCAGTCTCGGCGAGGATGGCGGAATCCTGATTGCTGTCCGAAAATCCAGTGCGGAAGTCAAGGCATCGCCGGAAAAGATCGTAAAAGAGGTGCAGAAGCAGACAGAGTCCGAGCTTCAGAAAAAGGAGTCCAGGGCGACGGTCTATGTTTATGAGGTGGATCTGGACGCGGATACACAGAGGATTGCGGCAGAATATGGGATCACATTGACAAAGGCAGAATTTTTAAAGCACTTGTTTGCGGAAAATCCGGGACTCACAAAAGCAAAGCAGGACGAACTTGCCGGGTATTCCTCGAAGCGTCTGATCCGGGAGATCAATGAGCAGGAATATCGGATGTCCCTGGAACCGGTGGTGGTAAAGACGACATTTGAGAAGGCCAGCGATGAGACCGAGGAAGAGAGCACGCCGGAGGAGACGACGGCTGCGGAGACCACCGAGGCGGCATCCGAACAGGAATCCAAGCTCATGGACAAGACTGATGAGACAGAGACCACGGAGAATGACGGCCTTTCCGAGATGCAGAGGCGGAGAAAAGCCCTGGAGGCAGGGGAGAGCGTGGACTGGGTGGACCAGGATACGAGGGGATACCGGAGCGATGAAGATGAGAAAGAAGGGGATTCATCAGATTCGGAGCCTGAAAATGAGTATGGATATCGGAATCGGAACTCATGGGAGTATGGAAATTCTTATGAGGAGACGAGAGCTCCTGAGACATATCCGGCGGAGACAACTTCGGCTGCAACAGCACCGGTGGAAACAGCCCCAGTGGAAACAGCCCCGGCAGAAACGGCACCGCCGACAGTTCCAGAGACAACGGCAGCCCCGGAGACCACCCCAGCGTCCGGAATGCTGACTCCGGAGACAAAGACCCCGGCATATTTGCAGGGACCGGGATTTGATGATCCTGACAATCCTAGAAATAAGAATTAAAGAGATCGTTCAGCCATGAAACAGTTTGTGCAGGGAAATGCTGTAAGCTTATTTGGGAGGGGATTTTTCCTGGCAGGCATGGCTGAACTGTCGTTAATGTTCACGCCTTGCGCAAACAGTAACTGATTTTGCCGATGCTCCGCATTCCAAATCGGCAAAATCCACTACCACCACTGTACTGTACGGAATTTTCAGTTCAGAAAATTCCTACCTGTGTGCAGTAACGAACTGTCACTAAAAAATTGAAAAAGTTTGAAAAAAGTGGTTGACGAATCAGCACCATTGAGCTATAATACAACCTGTTGATGCATTGGGCTATCGCCAAATGGTAAGGCAACGGACTCTGACTCCG
>UMEM01011050.1_pt1 | contig 13392 bp, 9 predicted proteins | sample 1964761 | NCBI WGS metagenome assembly UMEM01 (sample SAMEA4836021, study PRJEB28245) | human gut metagenome | biome: gut microbiome; material: fecal sample | place: Denmark | collected 2008 | reverse complement strand
CAATCTACAGATTTTTTCGATTTGGTAACATTAGAACGTTCCCTAATTTGGGGAATGCCTCGGCTTTCCCTTAGGAGGGATCCGTTATATCCGTTTAACTAAAGGAACATACTGTATTTTCGTCTCAAAGTACCTCGGAAACAACTTTTATTCTATCATAAAATCAAGCGATTCTCAATAGCAAAATTCATAGCATTTTACGATAGCATTTTCATGCACATTTTCATGTGCTTTCAGATGATAAATTCACCCTTTTATGTCACAAAATATGAGAAATACATTGAAATAATTCTGCTTTCCAGAAGTGTATTTATAATTTAATATTTATTATACTTGAATAAATCCGAAACAGCAAGAAACATGAAAAATGTAAGTATTCAAAAAGAAAATCTGAAAAAGAACTTATGAGGAGAAAAAAGAATGAAGAACAAAAGTAGAAAAAAGAAAGGTGCTGTTCCCAAGATCAATCCTTTGAAAGTACTCACTTCCATTCCAGGATTGATAAAAGGAGTTATAGGAATTATAGTGATCGTTCTGATCGTATTTGTTATAAAAAAAGGATTTTTTGATTCAAAAGAAGGAGAGGTAACAACGATCAGTCAGTCATCGATTGAAAAAATTTTAGATATCAGTGAACTGTCTACACTTGAGTATACGTATAATGCGGTAGCAGCCGGTTATGATGAAGACGGAAAGACGCTTCTTTATCATGTGGCATATGAGGGAACTGTGAGTGCGGGAATTGATTTTGATAAACTGAAAGTGAAAGTGAATCCGGATAAAAAGGAAATAAGGATTACTGTTCCAGAGGCAAAAATTCTGGACTGTAGTGTCAATGAAGGGTCATTGAAATATATTTTCGAGAAAGATGAATATAATACTGCAACAATTTCTGCTGATGCGTACAAAGTCAGCAAAGAAGATCTGAAAAAGAAAGCAAATGAAGAAACCCGGATTACGGAGCTTGCAAAAGAAAATGCGATTTCTGCAATTTCCGGTCTGATTGAACCATGGGTTGATCAGGTGGATGATGAATATACAGTTATAATTAAGTGAGGTGGATACAAATGAAAAAGAAGATCATAACCCTTTCCCTGATCGGAATCCTGCTGATCAGTCTGTTAAGTGGATGCGGAAAATCAGAAGACAAAGAGGCAGCAAAAAGTACAGAGCCGGATATTATGCAGGTCCGTTCCATCTGTAAACTTGCAACAGTAGAATGTTATTATCATAATGTGGCAAAATCCGAAAAGCCGGCAGGTACGGGAATCTGGCATTTTGGGGAAAAGGACCGGCAATTCTGGATTGAATATACCGGAACGGTGAAACTTGGCATTGATATGTCGAAAGTGCAGATGAAAGTAAATGGAACCGATGTAACGGTCACAATTCCTGAAGCTGAAGTACAACAGGTAAATGTAGATGATGATTCGTATAATTCTGACTCCTATATTTTCAGTGAAGACGGGATTAATAAAAATGAAATTACTGCGGAAGATGCAACCGGTGCGGTAGAAAATGCAAGAAATGAAATGATAAAAACAGCAGAAGAGAATACAGCACTTCTTGTAAATGCACAGGAGCGGGCAAAAAAGATGATTGAGAATTATATCATGCAGCTTGGAGAAACGACGGGAACAGAATATCAGATCACATGGAAATATGAATGAGAATCTGAAAAAACAGTCAGTAAAAATATGATAGAAAAAAATTAATTATACTGGATTTATGCAAAAAAGTGATGGGGAGTTTATGCCACAGCTTATCAGATAAAATGGACTTTAGAAACCATTTAAAAAGCAGTTTGGAAAATATTAAGGAATGAGAAAATTAAAAAAGAACAAGAGGAGGATTTGTATGAATTATTTAGTAATAGACTTAGAGATGTGTAAAGTACCAAAGGATTATAGAAATAAGAATTATAAATACGCCAGTGAAATTATTCAGATTGGAGCGGTTCTCCTTGATGAACGATACAGAAGACGGGATGAGATCTGCTTATATGTTCATCCTGAACATGGAGTGATTGATAACTTTATCGCAAATATGACTGGAATCAAGAATCGGCAGATCAAGAATGCACCGAAATTAAGAGAGCGTCTTTTAGAATTGACAGAGTGGATTGGAGATAGAGAGTATCAGGTGTTTGCATGGAGCAACAGTGATTTTTCACAGTTGTCACATGAGGTCAGATCTAAGAAACTGCAGGATGAAAAAATCCAAAGCTTTATGGCCCCGGAAAGATGGATCGATTATCAGGAAGTTTTTGGAAAGAAATACAGTTTTGAAAAAGCAGTCAGTCTTCAGGAGGCTTTGATGCTCTGTGATCTTACGCAGGACGGAAGGATGCATGACGGACTGGATGATGCACTGAATACTGCTAAGCTGATCCGGAAGTTGGAACTGAATCCGGAGTATCAGTTGATTTGCCGGCAGACGCTGACGGAGGAAGAATCTGATCCGCTGAATATATGTCTGGGAGATTTATTTGCAGGATTGCATATTGAGTGTGCCTGAGAGGGGGCTGAAGAGCAGCAGGAAAGAGCAGTTTCAGGCACGGATTCAGGTGTCAGAAATTCTCTGAATGATAAAAAACATCGTAGATAAAAAACATCGTAGTCAGAAAGAGTTGAAAAAGTAAGAGCCGAGATTTATAATACAGAAGATTATCGGAGGAACTCTTTTATGATAAAGATAAAAAGATATGGCACGCTCTGTCTGTCCGCAATACTGGCAGCAGCGTTTGTTCTGACCCCGGCAGTAAAGATATTTGCTGAGGAGGGGGATACAGCGGCGGATCGTGAAACCCAGCGGCAGACTTGCTATGCAGAGCCGACGGATTCAAATGGACTGACGAACTGGCCGCAGGGACCGGCAGTTTATGCTGATTCAGCGATTGTGATGGATATGAACAGTGGAGCGATCCTATATGGAAAGCAGATCGATAAGCAGCATTATCCGGCAAGTATTACAAAGCTTCTGACTACACTTGTTGCACTGGATCATGCGAAACTGACAGATAAAGTAGAATTTTCACAGGACAGTATTTCTTTCCTGCAGTACGGAGATGCTCATATTGGGATGCGTGCAGGAGAGGAATTGACGCTGGAAGATTCTTTATATGCCGTGTTGCTTGCATCTGCCAATGAAGTGTCGTATGCAGTTGCAGAGAGCGTTGGAAAGCAGATGGGCGGAGACTACAATACCTTTATAGAGGCGATGAATGAAGAGTCAGATGCACTGGGATGTACCGGCTCACACTGGACGAATGCAAATGGACTTCATGATGAGCAACATTATACGACAGCTCATGATATGGCTCTGATTGGGGCAGCAGTATATCAGAAAGAAGCATTTCGGACGATCGCACAGTCACTGACGCATCAGATTCCACCGACCAATCTGGTGAATGAGGTGAGAACGGTCAATCAGAAGCATAAGATGCTCTGGCCACAAAATGCAAATTATTATGAGTATTGCAAAGGTGGAAAGACCGGTTATACAGATCAGGCAAGAACGACCCTGGTGACGATGGCGGATAACGGAGAGCTGCAGTTGGTTGCAGTGGTGCTATATGATTTCGGGTCAGATGCGTATACGGATACCAGAGCCATCTTTGATTATGGATTTAATAATTTCTCGAAAGTGATGCTGAAAGATCAGGAAAAAGCAGATGGAGTACGGTCATATAAAGATGAGGAAAATGCTTATGTAGTACTGCCCCCCAACGTGAAGTTTTCAGATCTGAAAGCGGAAGTTAAAGCAAAGGATGGTTCCGTCAATGAGGGAACCGTTACATATACCTATGAAGGACAGATCGTAGGGAAGGCAGATGTAACGCTGGATAATAAAAAGTCGGTAGAGAAACCGACAATAACAAAAGGAACAGAAAAGACTGGCACAACGACAGACAGGAAGGAGAAAGAGAGCAGGCCGGTGGTGCTTATCGCTGTGGTCGCAGTGGTTTTGGTACTTGTGACGGGAGCGGTTGCATGGATAAAATATAAGCAGGCAAAAAGCAGACGGCACAGGCGGAAAAGACATCGCAGAAAAAGAAAAAACCTTGACTAGCAGGCAGAATCTCTTTATAATAATTCTGTATGGAAGACTACAGGTTAAAGCGATGACGGAGAGAGTAGGATTTATCTGAACATCCCAGCGAGCCGGGGAAGGTGTAAGCCCGGTATCAGTAAGAGATTTCTGAAGATCACTCCAGAGCAGCAACCCCTGAAACGGAAGCATTTAACAGGCATACCGGTGATTCCGGTGAGACAGATTTCGAGGAGTAAGGGTTGACGTGAGTTCTGCGTTAAAGAATACCATATGCGGATCGGGAAGATCCAAGTATGCTGTAACAGGTGGTACAACGAAAGGAATTTCAGACCTTCGTCCTATTACGGACGGAGGTCTTTCTTTATTTTAGAAGATTCCTTTTCCAAAATATATTTTAAGAAAGGATCAAAGCTATGTATAAGAAAGTTTCAACAGACATGAATTTTGTTGAGCGTGAAAAAGAAGTTGAAAAATTCTGGGATGACGAAAATATCTTCCAGAAGAGTATGGATGAAAAAGAAGGATGCCCGGATTATATTTTCTATGACGGACCTCCGACAGCCAATGGCAAGCCGCATATCGGACACGTTCTGACCCGTGTTATCAAGGATATGATTCCGAGATACCGCACAATGAAAGGTTATATGGTTCCGAGAAAGGCAGGATGGGATACGCATGGTCTTCCGGTAGAGCTGGAAGTTGAGAAGATGCTCGGACTGGACGGAAAGGATCAGATCGAGAAATACGGTCTTGAACCATTCATCAAGAAATGTAAAGAAAGTGTATGGAAATACAAAGGAATGTGGGAAGACTTCTCCGGCACAGTTGGATTCTGGGCTGATATGGAGCATCCATATGTAACGTATGACAACAATTTCATCGAGTCTGAGTGGTGGGCTTTGAAGAAAATTTGGGATAAAGGACTCCTTTACAAAGGATTCAAGATTGTTCCTTACTGCCCTCGTTGTGGAACACCTCTTTCTGCACAGGAAGTTGCACAGGGATATAAGGATGTCAAGGAGCGTTCTGCAATCGTCCGCTTTAAAGTCAAAGATGAGGATGCGTATATTCTTGCATGGACAACAACACCATGGACACTTCCATCCAACCTTGCACTCTGCGTAAATCCAAAAGAGGATTATGCAAAGGTAAAGGCAGCAGACGGAAGAGTTTATTATATGGCATGTGCATTGCTTGATACCGTTCTTGGAAGACTTGCAGAAGAAGGAAAAGACGCTTACGAAGTACTTGCAACGTATAAGGGAACAGAACTGGAGGGCAAAGAATACGAGCCACTGTACCAGTGTGCGGCAGATGAGGCTGCAAAGCAGCGTAAGAAAGCATTTTACGTTGTATGTGATGAGTATGTAACTCTGACAGATGGTACCGGAGTTGTTCATATCGCACCGGCATTTGGTGAAGACGATGCCAACGTAGGAAGAAAGTATGATCTTCCATTTGTACAGCTTGTAGATGAAAAGGGTAACATGGCAGAGTCTACACCGTTTGCAGGACTGTTCGTAAAGAAAGCAGACCCGGAAGTATTAAAAGATCTGGATGCAAGGGGACTTCTCTACGATGCACCGAAGTTTGAGCATAGCTATCCTCACTGCTGGAGATGTGATACTCCGCTGATTTATTATGCACGTGAGTCCTGGTTCATCAAGATGACAGCAGTTCGTGATGACCTGATTGCAAATAATAATACAATTAACTGGATTCCGGAGAGTATCGGTAAGGGACGTTTCGGTGACTGGATTGAGAACGTTCAGGACTGGGGAATCAGTCGTAACCGTTACTGGGGAACTCCGCTGAATATCTGGCAGTGTGAGTGTGGATGTATGCATTCTGTCGGAAGTATTGAAGAACTGAAATCTATGTCCGATAACTGCCCGGATGATATTGAGCTGCACCGCCCATACATTGACGCAGTAACAATCAACTGCCCGGATTGTGGTAAAGAAATGCACAGAGTGCCGGAAGTTATCGACTGCTGGTTTGACAGTGGATCTATGCCGTTTGCACAGCACCATTATCCGTTTGAAAATCAGGAGCTGTTCGAGAAGCAGTTCCCGGCAGACTTTATTTCCGAGGCTGTTGACCAGACAAGAGGATGGTTCTACTCCCTGCTTGCCATCTCAACGCTGCTGTTCAATAAAGCACCGTATAAGAACGTTATCGTGCTTGGACACGTACAGGATGAGAATGGACAGAAGATGAGTAAGTCCAAAGGAAATGCGGTTGATCCGTTTGATGCACTGGAGAAATACGGAGCAGATGCGATCCGCTGGTACTTCTACATCAACAGTGCACCGTGGCTGCCGAACCGTTTCCACGGAAAAGCAGTACAGGAAGGACAGCGTAAGTTCATGGGAACTCTGTGGAATACTTATGCATTCTTTGTACTGTATGCAAATATCGACAATTTTGATGCTACAAAGTATACACTGGAATATGATAAACTTCCGGTTATGGATAAATGGATTCTTTCCAAGATGAATACCATGGTAAAAGATGTGGACAACAACCTTGGTAATTACAGAATCCCGGAGGCAGCACGTGTGCTTCAGGATTTCGTAGATGATTTAAGTAACTGGTATGTAAGAAGAAGCCGCGAGCGTTTCTGGGCAAAGGGAATGGAGCAGGATAAGATCAATGCTTACATGACTCTGTATACAGCCCTTGTTACGGTATCAAAGGCAGCAGCTCCGATGATTCCGTTCATGACAGAGCAGATCTATCAGAACCTGGTTCGCAGCATTGACAAGGATGCTCCGGAGAGTATCCACCTGTGTAGTTTTCCGGAAGTTCATGAAGAGCAGATTGACAAAGAGCTTGAGAATAATATGGAACACGTACTTGACCTTGTAGTAATGGGACGTGCATGCCGTAACGCATCCAATATCAAGAACCGTCAGCCGATCGGTCAGATGTTTGTAAAAGCAGACTTTGAGCTTTCTGAATTTTATCAGGAAATCGTAGCAGACGAGCTGAATGTTAAGAATATTAAATTTACAGATGATGTAAGAGACTTTACTTCTTATAGTTTTAAACCACAGTTGAAGACAGTTGGACCAAAGTATGGTAAAATGTTAGGTGGTATCAAAGCAGCACTCAATGACATCGATGGAAATGCAGCAATGGATGAGCTGAATACTACTGGCGTACTCAAACTGGATGTAAATGGTCAGGAGATCGAACTTTTCAAAGAAGACCTTCTGATTGATACAGCTCAGATTGAAGGATATGAATCTGTCAATGATAATGGAATCACAGTTGTACTGGATACGAATCTTACACCGGAACTTCTGGAAGAAGGATTTGTAAGAGAGATCATCAGCAAGATCCAGACGATGAGAAAAGAAGCTGATTTCGAGGTGATGGACAAGATCCGTGTTACGTACGAAGGCAGTGAAAAAGCAGAAGCTGTTTTTGAAAAGAACAGCACCCTGATCGGTGGAGAAGTACTTGCCACAGAAGTTGTAAAGGCAGAGCCTGCAGGCCATGTAAAAGAGTGGAAGATCAACGGTGAAGCAGTTACGATGGGTGTCGAGAAAAAAGGAGAATAAAAGGATGTTCAGTAAAAGATTTGAGAAGGCTGCATTTAAGACAGCAGTGAAAGAAAATGTAAAGACGCTTTACAGAAAGACGATTGATGAGGCTACACCTCAGCAGTTATTTCAGGCGGTTTCTTATGCAGTTAAGGATGTTATTATTGATGACTGGATCGAGACGCAGAAGCGTTACGATGAGACAGATGCAAAGACTGTTTACTATATGTCCATGGAGTTCCTGATGGGACGTGCATTAGGTAACAACCTCATCAATATGACAGCATATAAAGATGTAAAAGAAGCGTTGGAAGAGATGAATATTGACCTCAACGTGATCGAAGATGAAGAGCCGGATGCGGCTCTCGGAAATGGAGGACTCGGTCGTCTTGCAGCATGTTTCCTGGATTCTCTTGCGACATTGAATTATCCGGCATACGGCTGTGGAATCCGTTACCGTTACGGTATGTTCAAGCAGAAAATTGAAAATGGATATCAGGTAGAAGTACCGGATAACTGGCTGAAAGAAGGAAATCCGTTCGAGATCCGTCGTGAAGAGTATGCAAAGGAAGTACGTTTCGGAGGAAATATCCGTTTCGAGAAAGATCCTGTTACAGGAAAAGATAAATTTATTCAGGAAAATTATGAGTCTGTTATGGCAGTTCCGTATGATATGCCGGTTGTTGGATATGGCAACCACGTAGTAAATACACTGCGTGTATGGGATGCAAAGCCGATCACGGATTTCAAACTGGATGAGTTCGACAGAGGAAATTATCATAAGGCAGTAGAGCAGGAGAACCTTGCAAAACTGATCGTAGATGTTCTTTACCCGAATGATAATCATTATTCAGGAAAAGAGCTTCGTCTGAAGCAGCAGTACTTCTTCATTTCTGCAAGTCTTCAGGCACTGATCGCAAAATATAAAAAGAAGCATGGAGACATCAGAAAGCTGTATGAAAAAGTTGTCATTCAGATGAACGATACGCACCCGACGGTTGCTGTACCGGAGCTGATGCGTCTTCTGATTGATGTAGAGGGACTTAGCTGGGATGAGGCATGGGAAGTAACAAGCAAGACCTGTGCTTATACAAACCATACAATTATGGCAGAAGCACTTGAAAAATGGCCGATCGACCTGTTTTCAAAACTGCTTCCGCGTATTTATCAGATCGTACAGGAGATTGACCGCCGCTTCGTGATCCAGGTTCGTGAGACGTATCCGGGAAATGAAGAGAAAGTACGGAAAATGGCAATCCTTATGGATGGACAGGTTCGTATGGCAAATATGGCGATCATAGCAGGCTTCTCTGTTAATGGTGTTGCAAAGCTTCATACGGAGATCCTTGAGAAGCAGGAACTGAAAGATTTCTATCAGATGATGCCGGAGAAGTTCAACAATAAGACGAATGGTATCACGCAGAGACGTTTCCTGGCTCATGGAAATCCGCTGCTTGCAGACTGGATCACCAGTAAGATCGGTGATGGCTGGATTACAGATCTCTCTCAGATCTCCAAGCTGAAACCACTGGTTGAGGATGAAGAGGCAAGACGTGAGTTCATGGAGATCAAATACCAAAATAAAGTTCGCCTTGCAAAGTATATCAAGGAGCATAATGGAATTGATGTAGATCCGCGTTCTATCTTTGATATTCAGGTAAAACGTCTGCATGAGTACAAGCGTCAGCTTCTGAATATACTGCACATCATGTATCTGTATAATCAGATCAAAGAGCATCCTGAGATGTCCTTCTATCCGAGAACATTTATTTTCGGAGCTAAGGCAGCAGCAGGTTATCTTCGTGCAAAAGAGACGATCAAATTGATTAACTCCGTAGCAGATGTTGTAAATAACGACAGAAGTATCAATGGTAAGCTGAAAGTGGTATTTATTGAAGATTACAGAGTATCTAATGCAGAAATTCTTTTTGCGGCAGCAGATGTCAGCGAGCAGATTTCTACAGCTTCTAAAGAAGCTTCAGGAACAGGTAATATGAAATTTATGCTTAATGGTGCACCGACACTTGGAACAATGGATGGAGCGAATGTAGAGATCGTTCAGGAAGTTGGCGAGGAGAATGCATTTATCTTCGGATTAAGCTCACAGGAAGTTATCAACTATGAGAACAATGGTGGATACAATCCGGTTGACATTTACTTTAATGACTGGGAGATCAAGCGTGTAGTAGACCAGCTTATGGATGGAACTTACTCCAATGGTGACCACAATATGTATATCAATCTGTACAGCTCACTGTTAAATACACAGTGTACAGACAGAGCAGACACTTACTTCATTCTGAAAGATTTCCGTTCTTATGCAGATGCACAGAAGAGAGTTGAGGAAGCTTACAGAGATCAGCAGAAATGGTCTAAGATGGCAATGCTCAACACTGCATGCAGTGGTAAATTTACATCAGACAGAACGATTGAAGAGTATGTACGGGATATTTGGCATCTTGAAAAAGTAGAAGTACCTTCAGGACAGGATCTTTTTGATTAAGACAGGAGGAATGACAGATGGAATATGGAAATGATTTTGATTTTTCATACGGAGTTCCGGATGGTCCGACAATGAGCAGCAGTGGATCAGATATATTTTCAGTGATCATGACCGTTTATCTGTTGGTGATCGTGGCAGCCGTGATGATTGGTATTGTGAAATATGTATTTAAATCCATTGCACTTTACCGTCTGGCACAGAGAACAGGAAATGCAAATCCGTGGATGGCATGGGTACCATTTGCGAGATCTTATCTTCAGGGAGATCTTGCAGGCAGTATGCCTTTAAAGAAAAGAAGACTTCAGAGTCCGGGACTTTGGAAAGTCCTTATTCCGTTGATCGGAACGGCTGTAATCGCAGGACTTTATTTCCTTTTCATTGTTGTGGCAGGAATTGGAACTGCATTGAGCTATTCCACCGGAATGGGTGCAGGAAGTCTGACACTGATCTGGGTGATAGTTTTCCTGCTGATTATTGCAGCAGTAGCACTTCAGGCGATTGAAGCGGTGCTGGATGTACTGGTGAACTTTCATATTTACCATAGACTGACATCCCATAATATGGCGATTATCCATAGTGTTCTTGGTATATTTATTCCAATGTACGAAGCAATCTGCTTATTTATTATGAGCAAGAAGCCGTATAACCCGGGAATGGAGCCAAATCTTCCACCGCAGGCACCAAATTTCGGTGGTAATCCGATTCCTCCGACGATGCCTGTATCACCGGCAGCATCAGAAACTCCGGCAGAATCTGTATCTCCGGCAGCATCAGAAACTCCGGCAGCATCTGTATCACCGGCAGCATCAGAAACTCCGGCAGAATCTGTATCTCCGATGCCGGCAGAAGCACCGGTACAGCAGGTTCCGGTAACTCCGACAGAGTCATCGGCACAGAATCCGTATGTGAATCCGATGCAGGTTCAGGGAACAGAAAGTCTGGCAAAAGATGCACAGAGTACAGAAGCAGAACCGACAGAAAATAGTGCAGAAAAATAAAGCGTAAAGGTAAAATTTAATACAGGTTCTAAAATAAGACAGCCCTTCATATAATAAAGTATGGAGGGCTGTCTTTATGAGCTTTTATTCAGCAAAAAAGAAAATAAAAAATATAGCTGCATTTCTGATCATCCTCATATTTCTTCCATATGTTGTCTCTATTTTTGTAAATGGAAAAGATGTGAATCTACAAAATGGGAGCGGTCATTTTACAATAAAAGTTGCAAGAACAGACCCAGATGGAACGGAACTGGATCTTGATCTGGACTGGGAAGAGTATCTGATCGGGGTTCTTGCATATGAAATGCCGGAGTCTTACGAATTGGAAGCGTTGAAAGCACAGGCCGTGGTGCTGCGTACAAGCCTGTGCAGAGAACTGGCAGAAAACGAGGAGAAGACGGCAACAGAGAAATATCTGACTCATGCAGAAATGAAACGGAAATGGGGAGCGGCCAATTTTGATACATATTTGAAAAAATATACCAAAGCAGTGGAAGATACAGAAGGAACAGTGGTCTGGTATAATGAGGCTTGTGCATGGACACCATATCATCAGTCCAGTAACGGTGAGACACGGAACGCATCAGAAGTTCTTGGAACAGAAGATTATCCTTATATCTGTAAGAGAGAATGCCCGTTGGACAAAGCGGCTGAGGATGAAATTCAGGTAACAGTTTTTGACTATCAGGAAATACAACAGTTATGCAGAGATTTTCTGGTGGCAGAAGAAAATTCGGAGAGTGCAGAAAAAGGCTATAACTTTGCTGACTTTGAAATACTGGAAATGGATTCTTCCGGTTATGTGCGACAGATGAGGATGGGAGATACAGTCTGTACCGGGGATCAGTTTCGGGATGCATTGTCCCTGTCTTCCAGTGCATTTTCATTTTACGAGAGTATAAAAGGTTTGAAGATCACGACCATCGGAAAAGGACATGGACTGGGAATGAGTCAGTGGACAGCAAATGAAATGGCAAAGGAAAAGAAAAATTATGAAGAAATCCTGCAGTTCTTTTTTGAAGGAACAACATTAAATAAAGAATTTGACGAAAAAGAAGCGACAGGGAATTAAAATAGAATTCTTTCCGAATAGAAGTCACATATTCTGGCAATGCTATAGTCAGAGGTGATGATGAATGAATAAGAAAGAGAAGTTTTCCTTTTTAAAGGGAAAAGGAGCTTCTGTTGGAATCGTACTTTGCTTCGTGGCAGTCATTGCAATGGTGGGGACAGTTACATTCAGAAATTACAAAAAGAATATGAATGAGCAGATTGCAAAGGTTCAGCAGGAGACAGAAAAACTGACAAAAGAAAATGATGCAGCGGCAAATTCAAAAGATGTACTTCCAATGGAGGGAGAGGAAGATGCAACACCGTCACAGACAGATCATGCGGATCGTCAGGAACAAGAAGGAGCATCCTCTACAGACGGAACAGAGGCAGAAAATGGACAGCAGCAGGGGCAGGAGACGAATGAAACTGCGGCACAGGGAAGTTCCGGTGCATGGTTTACGGAAGCAAGCATACTGGAGTGGCCGGCAAGCGGGGCAACGCTGATCGGGTACAGTATGGATCAGACCATTTATTTTCCTACTTTAGAAGAGTATAAGTACAATCCGGCAATGATCATCGGTGGTGAAGTCGGGGAAAGCATCAAGGCATCAGCGACAGGAACAGTGAGCAGTATTGAAGAGACAGCACAGACGGGAACAACCGTTACATTGGATATGGGAAATGGATATGCGGCTGTTTACGGCCAGTTAAAAGACCTGTCCGTATCAGAAGGAGATACTGTTGCAACAGGTGAGCCGATCGGTCTGTTGAATGAACCTACAAAATACTATAGCGTGGAAGGACCGAATCTCTATTTTAAGGTAATGAAAGATGGAGAGCCGGTAGATCCGATGAAATTTATGGAGTGAAATTTGTAGTTGTTGGGGTGAAAATATCTCGGCAGTAGAAAATATCTGATGAAAAAATGTTCATATCCGCCCTTGTTGTTGCATCGCAGTGCAGGACCCGCTTTACCTCAGCCCGTTGACAACTTGTAACAGGAACGTGGAAACACTCGTGCAGAGGCACTCCTGTTTACGTTCCTTAACAAGTTGGGCAAAGTGTCTTCGGAACGCTCCCTGTCAATGCACTGCTCACGCAACAGCAAGGGCGGATATTAGGCTTTTCAAGTCAGAAAATTTTCCCTCATGCCAGAACATTTTCTCCCAACAAATACGAAATTTCAATAAGAAAGATGTCGGGGTCAAAAGTCCCCGACTTTGATGCCTACGGA
>UMEM01005370.1_pt1 | contig 13482 bp, 5 predicted proteins | sample 1964761 | NCBI WGS metagenome assembly UMEM01 (sample SAMEA4836021, study PRJEB28245) | human gut metagenome | biome: gut microbiome; material: fecal sample | place: Denmark | collected 2008 | reverse complement strand
ATACATCATTTATTAAATCATTCCCTGATGTATCCACCCAATAGGCTCTTAATTCTTTATCTTGTAAAAAATTTAATATACTCCAAGGGTTATATACTTCACTATTTCCAAATCTATATCCATCATACCAATCTTTTACCTTTGATATTTCATATTCAAGTCCATAATCTTTTAAACTTTTTTCTACTTCTTCTTCTGTTAATCCATAACTATCAGTATAGTCATCGCTTAATATTGTATAAGTTCTTAAATTATTTAAATCTGAGAATATTCCTGCTTTTATTACTCTTATTATTCCAGTTAAAATTCCCATTTGTAAATAATTATTATCCTTTAGCACTATACTATAAAAAGTTTTAAAGAAATCTTTTGCTTTTTTATAATATCCATTTATATAAGCTGATACCAATGGACTATCATATTCATCTATCAATACCATTACTTTTTTATTATATTTTTCATATAAAATTTTTGTTAAAAATTTTAGTGTTGTTGTTAATTCATCTATATCTGCTTTTCTATAAATAATATTTTTTAAATTTTCAAAACTAATTCCAGTTAATTCATTTAATAAATACTCATATTCAGAAAAAAAATCAGAAAGTATAATAATTATTTTTCTTTCCATTTCTTCCCAAGTTGTTGCTTTTAAATCTTTCAATGATAAAAACACCACTGGATACTGCCCTTGTTCTTTAAAGGATTCTGTTTTTTCTATATATAAATTTTTAAATAGTTTTCTATTTTCTTCTGCTTTTTTTATGTCAAAGAAATATTTTAACATTGACATATTTAATGTTTTTCCAAATCTTCTAGGTCTTGCAAATAACTTTACTTGTGCTCCATCTTTAATTACTTCATCTATGAATTTTGTTTTATCAAAATAATAAAAACCTTCTTCTATTAGATGTTTGAAATCACTTAGTCCTATTCCTATTCTTTTCATAACAGCCCTCCTTATGTAAAAATATTTTCTATTTGTATTATAACATATTTTTCTATTTTGATTCCTTATAAAAAAAATAAAAAAATACTTGACAGTTGAGTACATATTCAATTATAATATAGGTATAGTTGAATAAGTAATCAATTATTATAAAAATTTGATTGATAATAAAGAGGTGAATTATGAAATCAACAAAAATTGTAAACTCCTGTGATTGTGATAGTGTAAATCAAGAGTTGGTTGATAAGATAAAAAAGAAATTCCCAGAAGATGAAATTCTTGGAGATTTATCTGATTTTTTTAAGGTTATAGGAGATGGAACAAGAATTAGGATACTTTGGGCACTAGATGTAAGTGAGATGTGTGTATGTGACATAGCAAATGTTTTAAATATGACAAAATCAGCAATGTCTCACCAATTAAGAGCTTTAAGAGATGCTGATTTAGTAAAATTTAGGAGAGCTGGAAAAAAAGTTCTCTATTCTTTGTCGGATAATCACGTAAAAGAAATTTTTGAACAAGGTTTAATACATATACAAGAAGATAAAGGAGATGAATAGTTATGAAAAAAGTATTTAGGTTAGAAGGATTAAATTGTGCTCATTGTGCAGCTAAAATTGAAGAAAAGGTTGGAAAGTTAGAAGGTGTAAAATCAGTTGTAATAAATTTTATGACAACTAAGATGACACTTGAAAGTATTGATGAAAATTTTGAAGAAATTATAGCAAATGTTAAAAAATTAGTAAATGAAATTGAACCTGATGTAAATATGGTAAAGGCATAAATAACCCCAAAATTTTTCTTGAAATTAATATAAATTAAACTTTCTAATATTATACTTGGTTACTTTGACATCCTATAATGTTTCTCAAGTTCCAAATTGCTTGTTCAACATTATAGGGATGTCATAGTACAATCTTTCAAGAAAAATTTGAATTATTGTTAAGTGTAAAAGGATGAATGGCTGGTGTAAAATGAAGAAGAAAAAAGAAGTCATAATTGTTATTTCTGCAATATTATTTGTAATAGCATTATTAGTTAAGGTGAATCTAACCTTACAACTTATTTTAATGCTAATAGCCTATATTTTAGTTGGGAAAGATACTGTTTTAGGAGCTATTAAAAATGTTGAAAAAGGAGATTTTCTTGATGAAAAGTTTTTAATGACAATTGCAACATTAGGAGCTATTTTAATAGGTGAATATCCAGAAGCTGTTGCAGTTATGCTTTTCTATGAAATTGGAGAACTATTTCAAGGTTATGCAATTAATAAATCAAGAAAATCTATTGCTGATATGATGGACATAAAACCTGAGTATGCAAATGTCATTAGGAATAATAAATCTCAAAAGGTTGATCCTGATGAAGTACAAATAGGAGAAACAATAGAAATAAAACCAGGAGAAAGAGTCCCACTTGACGCCACTGTTGTAAAAGGAGAGTCCACTCTTGATACTTCTGCACTGACTGGGGAATCTGTTCCAGTTGAAGTAAGGGAAGGAGCAAATATATTAAGTGGTTGTATAAATATAAATGGTTTAATTATAGCAGAGGTTACAAAAGAATATTTTGATTCAACAGTTAATAAAGTTTTAGATTTAGTAGAAAATGCCTCAGCTAAAAAGTCAAAATCTGAAAGATTAATAACAAGATTTTCTAAAATATATACTCCAATAGTTATAGGTTTAGCAGTATTACTTGCTATTCTTCCTCCAATTATAAGTGGAGAATACAATTTTAGAGTTTGGATATTTAGAGCCTTATCATTTTTAGTTGTATCTTGCCCTTGTGCTTTTGTAATCTCTGTTCCTTTGAGCTTTTTCAGTGGGATAGGTGCAGCTTCAAGAGCAGGAGTTCTAATAAAAGGTGGAAACTATTTAGAAGCACTATCAAAGGTTGATACAGTAGTTTTTGATAAAACTGGAACATTGACTAAGGGAGTGTTTAATGTCCAAAAAGTTGTAGTTCTTGATAAAAATATAGATGAGGATAAATTTATTTCTCTTGTTGCTGCTGCTGAATCAGGTTCTAACCATCCTATATCAAAATCTATACAAAAATACTATAATAAAGAAATTGATACAAATTCTATTAACAGTATAAAAGAAATTTCTGGTAAAGGTATAGAAGCTATTATTGACAATAGAAAAATACTTGTAGGAAATGAAAAATTAATAAACATTCCAAAAGACATTTCTATTGATGATATAGGAACTATACTTTATGTTGAAATTGATAATAAATTTGCTGGATATATAGTTATTTCAGATGAATTAAAGAAAGATTCTAAAAAAACTATAAAAGATTTAAAAGATATAGGCATAAAAAAAACTATTATGCTTACTGGTGATTTAGAAAAAGTTAGTAAAAAAGTTGGAAAAGATTTAGATTTAGATGAGGTTTACACTAATCTTTTACCTCAGGATAAAGTAAGTAAATTTGAGGAAATAATAGAAAATAAAAAATCCAAAGGAAATGTAGTTTTTGTTGGTGATGGAATAAACGATGCTCCTGTACTTGCAAGAGCAGATGTTGGAATTGCTATGGGAGCTATGGGATCTGATGCTGCCATAGAAGCTGCTGATGTTGTTATTATGACTGATGAACCTAGTAAAATTGTAACTGCTATTAAAAGTTCTAAAAAAACTATGAAGATTGCTATGCAAAATATTACTTTGGCTTTTGGTATAAAAGCTATTGTACTTATTTTAAGTGCTCTTGGAATAGCTGATATGTGGATGGCAGTTTTTGCTGACACAGGTGTAACTATACTAGCTGTTTTAAATTCATTTAGAGCTTTAAAAATAGAAAATAATTAAAAAAAGCCCTTACAATTCTCTTAGAGGCGTAAGGGTTTTTTATATCTAAATTTTATATTTATCTAAAAAACACTGACATTACATATAGGATAATAATTACTAATACTGCTATAATTACTAAAAGTGGCATAACGAATTTTAACCATTTATTATAAGGTATTCCCACTATTTGTAATACAACAAATATTAGACCTGTTGGTGTAATAAATAATATTATTCCTTGTCCCCAAGTGAAAGCATCAACTACTACTGCTCTTGATAGTCCTACTGTGTCTGCAAGTGGAGCAAGTATTGGCATAGATAACACTGCTAAACCTGATGTTGACGGAATAAATATTCCCAAAAATGCAAAAACGAGTAACATCACTATTGCAAAAAAACCTTTACCCATTTCTGCAACTACATTTGATGAATAGAAGAGTAAAGTATCTGAAATCATACCATTTTCCATTATAATATTAATTGCTCTTGCTAGACCTATAATTAAAGCTACTCCAACAACTTCTGAAGCTCCTGAAATAAAGCCATTAACTCCTTCTTTTTCACTAAGACCTGATAAAAGCATAATAATTATTGCAACTCCAAAGAACATTGCAGCCACTTCTTGAAACCACCAACCCAATGAAGAAACTCCCCAAATCATAACTACAAATTGAAAAAGAAATAAAAATAATATTATTTTTTTTCTCCAATTAAATTTAACATCATTTTCTTGACTATAATCCTTTAAAAATCTTTCTTTAATTTCTTTTTGTTCTTCTATAACAAGAGATTTTTCAGGATTTTCTTTTATTTTTTTGATATATCTGTATATATAAACCAATGATATTATTGAAAATACTATTAAAGCTACAAATCTAAACTTTAATCCTTCATTAAAAGATATTCCTGCTGCATTTGAAGCAATTATAGTTGAAAAAGGATTCACTGTTGAAAACATACAACCTACTGCTGAGCCTAGGAATATAGTTGCCATCGGAACTAATGGATCAAAATTATTTATTAAAAACAATGGCATTAATATTGAATAGAAAGGTATTGTTTCCTCCCAAAATCCAAATATTGTTCCTCCTGCTGCAAAGAAGATGAAACTTATTATAACAAGTGAAAATTCCTTTCCCTTTGTCTTTTGTGATATAGCTTTCATTGCTATACTAAATGTTCCTGTCTTATTTACTATTCCAACTATACCTCCTAATACAAGAACAAATATTATTATATCTATTGATTCAGCTATACCTGAAATTGGTGCTTCTATTAACTCTTCTAAACCTTGTGATTTTCCATCTAACTTAACATAAGTATTAGGAATAGCCATAGGTTTTTTTATTGTGCCATCTATGAATTTATTTATATCTATTTTAATATCTAATTTATCTAAATTTTCTTGTGTTGCTTCTAAAGTTATATTTTCATTTCCATATTTCTCTATCATAAACTCTTTTGTGTCCTGTTGATAGGATAGTCTATCATATTTCCCTGCTGGTATAATATGAGTTAATACTGTTACCAAAATTAAAATTAAAAATAATACTGTATATGCTGTTGGAAATTCAAAATTTTTCCTTTTCACTTATCACTCCTCCTCTTCATTTTAAATACAGGAAATTTTATAATATTGAAAGGCTTTTGTCAATTATTTTTTAAGAAAATATGATATAATTAAATAAAGATGAAAGGAGGCTTTTATGAAAAAAGGATTAGGAATTGGAATAGAAGATTTTAAAGAAATCATATATGAAAATTGTTATTATATTGATAAAACAATGTATATTGAAGATTTAATAAAAGATAAATCTAAAATAAAATTATTTACTCGTCCAAGAAGATTTGGAAAAACATTGAATATGTTGACTTTAAAATACTTTTTTGATATTGAAAATAAAGAAGAAAACAGAAAATTATTTAAAAATTTATATATAGAAAAATCAGAATATTTTAAAGAACAAGGACAATATCCAGTAATTTTTATCTCTTTAAAAGGTTTAAAAGAAAAAACTTGGGAAAATTGTTTTAATGAAATTAAAGCATTAATTTCTAAACTTTATAATGAATTTGAATTTATTAAAAAGGTTTTAAATGAGAGTGAACTCAATATTTTTGATAAAATATGGTTAAAAAAAGATGATGGAGAATATACAAATGCATTAAAAAATTTAACTTCTTTTCTATATAAATATTATAAAAAAGAAGTCATATTATTAATAGATGAATATGATGCTCCCTTAATAAATGCTTATGAATATGGCTATTATGATGAGGCTATACTATTTTTTAAAGTATTTTATGGAGAGGCATTGAAAACTAATCTCTATTTAAAAACAGGTATAATGACTGGTATTATTAGAGTAATAAAGGCAGGTATATTTTCTGACTTGAATAATTTAAAAATTTATTCAATCTTAGACAAAGAATATTCAGATTTTTTTGGTTTTACACAGGAAGAAGTGAAAAAAGCCTTAGAAGACTTTAATATAGAATATGAATTACCAGAAGTAAAATCTTGGTATGATGGATATAAATTTGGAAATAGTGAAGTGTACAATCCTTGGAGTATATTAAATTTTTTGCAACATAAGGAATTGGAAGCCTATTGGGTAAAAACTTCAAGTAACTTTTTAATAAAAGAAGCCTTAAAAAATACAAATTTAGATGTAAAAGAATCTTTGGAAAATTTATTTAATGGAGAGAATGTAGAAGAAGTAATTACAGGAAATTCAGATTTATCATCTTTATTAAGTTATCATGATATATGGGAATTATTACTATTTAGTGGCTATTTAACTATTAATAAAAAGATAGATAAAAAACTATATTCATTAAGATTGCCAAATAGAGAAATAAAGGAATTGTTTAAAGATGAATTTATAGATATATCTTTTGGAGAAAGTCAATTTATAAAGACAATGGAAAGTCTTAAAAGAAACAAGTTAGAGGATTTTGAAAAAAATTTGCAAAAGATATTATTGAATTCAACAAGTTATCAGGATACTAAAAATGAAGACTTTTATCATGGATTAATATTAGGAATGACCCTATATTTAGATAATCAATATTATGTTACATCAAATAAAGAAAGTGGCTTAGGAAGATATGATGTAACAATAGAACCTAAGAATAAAAACAATAAAGGCTATATACTAGAATTTAAAGTAACTAAAAATGAAGAAGATTTAGAAAAGGAAGCTAAACAGGCAATAGAACAGATTATTTCTAAGAAATATGATATTTCTTTAAAAGAAAGAGGAATAAAAGATATTATAATTTTAGGAGTAGCTTTTTGTGGTAAATTAGTAAAAGTAAGTTATCAATAGCAAAAAATCTCCCTTGATATTTCTATCAAGAGAGATTTTTTCATTTTTGAGATATTAGAATATAACTCTTAATCCTAATCCTCCTCTTACATTTTCTCCTTTTGTGTCATAACCTACATTTGCAGTTACTCCATATCTTTGGTTATCTAGTCCTAGATTTAAGTCAAATTTTACATTTCCTCTTCTATCTTCTTTTTCTCCTCTTAGATTATACCAATCTGCATTTGTATGAGCTACTTTTGCTTTATTCTTAGCATTTGCTACTCTGCCTAATTCATTTTCATAAGCTACTGATAATCCAGTCTTTAATGTCTTAGTTCCAAAGTAATGTCTAAATGCTAATTCTGTTCCTACTTCTGGCTTTACTGAAATATAATCATTAGCTTTTACTTCTAATTTCATTTCTCCAGATTTTTCTCTTATCTTAGTTGTTCTTCCATATTCTAAGTTCAATGCTGCATAAGGTCTTAGTGAGAAACCTTCACTTAATCTAAATTCTTTTCCTATTTCATTTTTGATTCCTATTCCATAGTTATAGTATTTACCTTTTGCATTAAATATTTCATCTACTACTAAGAATTTTCTATTCATTCTATTATATCCAACAAAGATATTTCCTGATACTGTCCAATTTAAACTATTGTTTTCATCAAAAGGAACTGATTTGAACAATCCAATTTTACCTTGTAATTGTTCTTCTTTTGAATTTCCTAAATCTTTAAATTTAAGTCTATTATGAACTATACCTGTATACCAACCAATACCTTTTCCTAATCTGATATCTTCATTTTCATGAACATAAGCTACACCATAAGCATTATATTTATAATCTATTACACCAGCTGTATCAGTCTTATATTCTCCTCTAGTTCCAAATGTTTTAATCTTATTAGAATCCTTAGTTACAGTTTGCCATTCACTTCTTAAATAGTCAAATTCTTTATCTAAGATTATTCCTGTTGCTTGCACTCTTTGTTGAATATTTGAATATTGATGTCCTTTCATTTCATCAACTGCTTGTGCAAATAATACAGGTTCTCCTTTTCCAATAGCATTTAATTTATTAAATAGTTCTTTTTCTCTTGAACCAACTCCTTCTACTCCATATCTTTGTTCCAAGCCATCCATAAAGTTGTATGTATCTTTATCTTTGGCAAATGAAGTATAAGGTATTTTTGATAAATATACTGCATTAAAAGTATCGTCAGAATTTTGTGTTCCTGTTGCTATCCAAGTTAAGCTAGCTGAATTTATTGTAAATTTCTTACCTCCACCAGCACTAAGAGTAGAAATAACTTTATTATATGGTGATAAGATATTTTGTCCAATTTTTATATCTTTACTGCTAGTATATCTTGATGCTTCTGTTCCAAATATCAAATTTACTTTCTTTAAATTTGTTAATTTTTCTAGACCTTTAATAGGATTAGTATAATTTACTCCTGATGTATCAACATACATTCCTATTTCTGATACTCTTGTCATAGATGGAATATTGTTCAAGCCTGCTGCTCTTAAATCTAGCTCTGTTGCTCCAGATCTTACTTTTGGTGCATTAGGTGAGCTTGTAACTGTATCTACATAAGTAGGAGTAATAACTCTTCCATTTCTCTTGATTGTTGCTGTTCCATCACCAGGGGCGACAATGTCTATTCCAGATACTTTCTTACCTGTTGGTAATTGTTTCTTTTCTTCTAATCCTTTTGAACCATCTAAATCTTGAGGAACAGTTCCTTCATTTTTACCTTTTGATAAAAAGATTCCTGTATTACCATTACCTTTTATTTCAATTGTTCCATAGTTTTTAATTATAGCACCATTCATTGCAACTACTCCAATAATACCATCTTTTGTTATATTAGGAGCTGTTTTTATTGTTCCATAGTTTTCTCCAATAGCATTATTGTCTAAGTACATTCCTGTTGTACCTTTTCCACTTAGTTCTATATCACCACGGTTTATCGCTTTTGAACCACTTCCAGTAGCATACATTCCTATTCCATTATCTTTTTCTACTTTTATAGTTCCATAGTTTGTAATAGTTCCAGTTTGACGAGTTACTCCATTATCATCTGTATAACCTGCTGCCATTCCTATTCCATACAATTTATTTACTGTATCACTTTTACTTACTCTTATTGTTGGTCTAATTGTAGAAGTTCCATTTGTTGCATTTCCTCCAGCTATACTGTATATTCCAACATTTCCTACTCCTGTTCCAAAGTTTATATCTGCTAAATTGTTTACAACTCCAGCTGCATATAAACCATAATTCTTACTTCCTGTTGCTGTTAATGTTGTTTTATTTTCAATATTTCCTGTTGTATCTGCTGAATATGCAAACACTGCATCATTTCCTAATGTAACTCCATTTGTATTGTTAGTAAATAATTTAGTTCCCTTTCCTCTTATTACAAATCCATAAGAGCTATCTCCTATTTTCATATCTCCATCTGATTTTATAACTTGATTTTCTCCAGTAGTAAATACTCCTACTGATTCATTTTTACCAACTTCTATTTTTGAATTTGCAACTAAATTTATAGTTGGTGTTGAACCAGCTGTATGTTTACCATTAGAGAATATTCCTACTGAATTATCTCCAACTTTTATTTTTCCTGCTGCACCAAGATTTATAGTTTTACCATAGATACCATAAGTATTATTTCCACCTATTATGTCTTTATTATTATGGATTACAGTATTTTTATCTTCTGTAAACATTCCTATATTAGGTTTATCTGCTGATGTTGAATCTACTAAATTAATTGTTCCATTATTTGTCATCTCAGAAGAATCTTTAGCAAACATTCCTGTACTTTCTTGTCCTTTAATATCTATTGTACCTGTATTTGTTAAAGTTGCTTTTTCTCCTGACATACCAACAGATTTACTTCCACTTAATGTTAAAACTCCAGCTGCATCATTTGTTGCAGTTGCTGTGGTTCTTGTTGCACTTGAATTATTATTCTTTGTGAAAATTCCAGTTGCTCCCTCACCATCTAAATTTACTTTTCCTTTATTTAGAATGGTTGTTCTTCCTTGATTTGCAGCTCCTGTTCCAAATTCTGCACCCAAAATAGTTCCAGCTGTATTTGTTCTGTATGCTAAACCTAAGATTCCAATAGCATTTTTCCCACCAACATTTATTTTTCCTTCATTAGTTACTTCTGAACCATTTACAGAATAAATTCCTACTGCTCCTGAATTTACTGTATTAGCTTCTTTTTCTACATTTATTGTTGATGTTGCATTTGTAGTTACTTTTCCATAATTAATAAATAAACCTACTGCTCCATTTCCAGAATCTGTTCTATCGGCTGTTACTGTTGTATTAGCTTCTAAATTAATTTGTGTTTCATTATTAGTTGTAGCATATTTACTTGAATTCATTGCTAAACCTACAACTGTTTTATCTCCTATCTCAGTTAAATCATTTCCACTTAATACTGCTTTAACACTTTTTCCAGCTTTTAAATTAACTATAGCCCTTTGTACTGCTAAGTTTTTAGTAAATATATAGTCATTTGTATTTCTATTGGCTATATTAGTTGCTTTACTTTTATCTAAATCAGCATCTATATTATAACCTCCAGCAACTCCATCAATGGCTGCTAACTTATATTTAGTAGCTGGAGATGTTGGATCTATTGTTGCTCCATTCAAATAACTATTAAATCCAGTAGTACCTAATGTTGAATAATTTAAAGTTCCTATGTTTCTGATATTCATAACTGTAACGTCATCAGATAACACTCTTATTTTTGTACCAGTTAATGTTATTGGTGAAGTAAGTCCTGGAGTTGTTTCAAAACCAGTTGCTTTTCCACCCAAATTAATCAAAGAATTACTTGCATCAATAGTTCCTCCACCATTAGTATACAATGCATACCCATCTCCAGAGTAAGTTATTGTGGAATATTTCATACTAACTTTTGATCCTGAATCTACTGAAGCAACAGCTGTTGCTCCATTAGTTACTGTAACACTTAGCCCATTACTTAAACTTGTTCCATCTGCAACTATTTTTCCTCCATTTCCACTAAATAGAGCTGTTCCTAAGTTTGTAGTTCCTCCATTAATATTCACCTTAGAGCCATTTGTAGTTACATTAACAGTACTTCCACTACCTGAAGAGTATATTCCTACATTCTTTCCAGTTGTTCCAGCTTCTAATTTTATATCAGTTACTCCATGTAAATTAATTGTTGACTTATCAGAATAAACTGCTGTTCCATCTTTTGTAGCTCCATTACTATTATATGTTGTCAGATTTCCTCTTAAATCTATTGTTTTTCCATTTGCAGCATATAATCCTATATTTCCACTTCCAGCTTTATTTCCACCTGCTGCAGTTAAAGCTGAACCTCCCATAGTAATATTTCCAGTATAATCAATATTACCACCTTTAGCATATAAACCAACGTTACCTATTCCACCATTCATTTTGATATTTCCTGCTGTTATAGTAGCTTTTCCACTATTGACATATACCCCTATAACACCTTTTGTGTATTTTTCAATATCTAATTGAGGTAATTTTGTTTTTAATTCAGCAGCAGAGTTATCTAAGTATACTCCTACTGCTCCTTCAGTTAAATCTTCATCTCCACCAGTTTTATTGCTATTTGCAGGTTTTACATTAGCTTTTGTTATTAAGCTATTACTTGGAGTATAAGTTAACCCTTTTACACTTTTATCACCAATTACAAATTTTGCTTGATTTTTAGTATTCTTTACTCCATCTCCACTATTTAATACATAAAGTCCTACTGAATTATCTCCATATAGATTAACAGCTTTATTTAAAATAAAACTTGAAGCAGCTGTAAGTTTTCCTTTTGCATCTGAATTTATTGCAACAGCTGTACTTGACTTCCCATATAAATTTACAGTTCCATTATTTATAAAAGAAACATCTCCATTTGATAATTGACTATCTTTAGCTGTATATAATGTTAAGACACTTTTTTCACCATACATATCAATTTTTCCTGTTGAATGGTTTACATAAATATGTTGAGCACCTGGTGCTGAGGAATCAGGAGAATGGAAATATACAATATTTTCTATAGTTGTATATCCTGTTGAATTATAATTCATTCCAACTATACTTCCCCTATTTTCTATAACATTTACTCTATTACCTCCTCCATCATATGTTGTATGTATGTATCTTGTTCCATGTCCCCCAATTTCTACTGTACCTTTATTTACATGATATAGTTGCCCATTTGTGCTATTATTTAAACCTGTTGAGGTTGTATAACTATTTAAGTCAGAAAATACAGAATCTAAAATTTTTCCAGCATTTTTTAAATCTTGAAATGTTTTATTAGGGCTTCCTTGTGTTTCTAAATTAATTACTGCTCCTCTACTTGTTGCATTACCAACTAACTTATCCGAAGTTAAAACAGCAACCTTAGCACCTGCTCCAAAATATGAATAAGGAGAGTCTAATAATGTCATAAAAAATTGACGAGTATCTTGATCACTTGATAATGTTCTATTATTCAATGGTGTTGAAGAATCCCCTACATTATTAGTAGAACTAGATGCTCTAACTCCTTCTGCTCCAGTAAAATTTTTTATTGATATTGTTGACTTAATATTAGCACCAAATGACCCACTATCCTCCAATTCTTTATAATCTTTTAATGCTTCTCCACTCTCTACAGAAGTTTCTGATATATTTCCATCATTACCACGAATTGATGGGTTTCCTCCATTCAAACTCCAATATGAATAACGCCCAGATTGTGGATTAGCTCCTCTTCCAGGATAGTTTAAACTTGCAGGAGGTGTTATAGTTGGTAAGTCCACTGTTGGTTTAGCTGGTGGAGTAATTATTTTAGGTTCAAATGGTGGCAAAGCCCCTGCTGGTGCTGCTGGTACAAAACTAGGTGCTTGTTTATTAACATCCTTAGGTCTTATTCCTGCACTTACTTCAATTTCAACTGGTGGTTCACTAACTAGAGCTAAATCTGTTGTTCCATAAGAACTATTACTTGCTGAACTTGCCGTAAATCTTGCTAAAGGATCTTCTGAAGCATCTCTTGCTAATAATTGATTTTTCTTTTTATCTCCTCTTCCTTTATATGCAGCTCCCCAATGATTATACATATAATTCATTCCAAATTGCCAAGAACTCCAAGGTGATTTTACTACTTGATTTCCTTGTTCCATTAATTGAATTAACTCTAATCTTAATCCTGTTAACCCTTTTTCATTTTCTTTTTTAGCACTATCAATTTTTGATTGTAAGCTACCTATTGAATCTTTTAAATTTTCTTTTGATTCAGCTATTTGTTCATTTGTCATTACTTCTTGTTGAGCTACTGCTTCTTCTGAAAATGCACTTACTCCCATCATTAAAAATAATATTGCTAAACCTAGTGAATAC
>UMEM01008970.1_pt1 | contig 13576 bp, 10 predicted proteins | sample 1964761 | NCBI WGS metagenome assembly UMEM01 (sample SAMEA4836021, study PRJEB28245) | human gut metagenome | biome: gut microbiome; material: fecal sample | place: Denmark | collected 2008 | reverse complement strand
GGTCCTGCACTGCGATGCAACAGCAAGGGCGGATATGGATGCTCTTCTATTAAAATCTTTCTGACTGCCGAAATATTTTCACCCCAACAACTACAAATTTACACTTACTTCGACTTAATCTCTCTCCAGAGTCTGTTATACAACGCATCATTATCATCCCCTAAGAACTGGAATGTCTCGCAGTTCTCAAGCTTTGAGTCATCAGGGAATGCGATCGGACTGTTACGCAGGGACTCGTCCTCAATGAGATCGCGGCCGGCTGTATTTGGAATGGAATAGGTAATATAATCAAAGTTCATTTTGGCAATATCAGGTCTGCAAAGGAAATTAATGAAAGCCTCTGCATTTTCTACATTCTTTGCATTTTTAGGAATTACCCAGGAGTCAATCCAGATATTTGTTCCCTCTTTGGGAATTACATAATCCAGATCAGGGTTTTCCTGCTGGCAATAGAGGGCTTCACCTGAATAGATTACACCAAGAGCTGCCTCGCCGCCAATCATTTTATCGCGAACCTGGTCAATGACATAGGCCTGAACCAGAGGTTTCTGCTCAATCAGCAGATTTTTCGCCGCTTCCAGTTCGTCAAGGTCGGTGGAATTCAGTGAATATCCGAGATATTTTAATGCAACGGCAAAGGCATCGCGGACGCTGTCCTGCATGAGGATACTGTCTTCGTATTTTTTATCCCAGAGGATTCCCCAACTGTCAACAGGTTCATCAACCATTTTTTTATTATAAAGGATACCGACTGTTCCCCAGAGATATGGAACAGAGTATTTGTTTTCCGGATCGAACTGGCGGGACATTTTCATGTAATTGTCACCGATATACTTCAGGTTTGGAATGTGATCATAGTTGATCTCTGCAAGCAGATCATTTTCAATCATTCGCTGGATCATATAATCTGACGGGCAGACAACGTCATAAGCAATCGCGCCGGACTGAATTTTCGGATACATGATCTCGTTGGTTTCAAATTCTTCGTATATGACATCAATTCCAGTTTCTTCTTCAAAAAGATCTATGATCTCAGGATCAATATATTCTCCCCAGTTGTATACGATCACCTGTCCATTCTTTGAGGTTCCGTCTTTTTGTCCGTAGATAAACCCACCAATCACGATCAGAACTGCCATTGCTACCGGAATCAGCTTCTGGAAGAAGAAACGTCCGATTTTTCTTGCACGTCCAAACCGTACAGGTACATTTTTTTTGCGTTTATCTGCCGGTGAGAGATTGATCAGGATCAGTAAGATCAGAACCGTAACAAACATCAAAGTTGAAAGTGCATACATTTCCGGTTTGATCCCTTTTCGGACTTCACTGTAGATTTTTGTGGAAAGAGTATCGACTCCAGGCCCCTTGGTAAAGTGGGTGATAACAAAATCATCCAGTGACATTGTGAATGCCAAAAGAAATCCTGAAAAAATTCCCGGCATGATGTCAGGCAGGACAACCTTGACAAAAGCATAGAGCGGAGAAGCACCGAGGTCCAGTGCTGCTTCATAAGTGCGTTTGTTTGTCTGCTTTAATTTCGGCATGACACTCAGAATCACATAAGGGATATTGAATGTAATGTGAGCCAGCAGGATCGTCTTAAAGCCAAGGGTAAGCCGGAAGGCAATAAAAAGCAGCATCAGGGAAACACCGGTGACGATATCTGCATTCAGCATGGGAATATTTGTGATCCCCATAAAAAGTGTTCTTGTCCGGGAACGCATAACCTGCATTCCAAGTGCTGCCAGAGTTCCGATCAGAGTTGCGATCAGGGCTGAGAGCAACGCAATGATCAGCGTGGTATAAAGTGCATTCATGATCTCTTTATTCTGGAAAAGAGAGACATACCATTTGCCTGTAAAGCCACCCCAGCGGGAACGGGTTTTTGTATTATTAAAAGAAAGTACCATCAACGTTACGATCGGAGCATACAGGATCAGACAGATCAGTACCAGGTAGATTCTTTTTGCTGCGTTCTTTATCAAAATGCTGTTCCCTCCCCATTTTTATCGTATTTTGCAATCAGTGCCATACTTGCAATAATGAAGATCATCAGGACCAGTGAAAGTCCTGAGCCTGTATGCCAGTTACTTCCCTGCTTAAATTCCTGTTCGATGACATTTCCGATCAGAAGGATCTTACTTCCGCCAAGGAGATCCGAGATGACAAAGGTTGTCAGAGATGGTACAAAAACCATCGTGATCCCGCTGATGACACCCGGGACACTCAGAGGCAGAATGATTTTGAAAAAAGTCTGCATATTATTTGCACCAAGATCTCTTGCAGCATAAAGTACATCGCGGTCAATTTTTGCAAGTACATTGTAAATTGGCAGGATCATAAATGGAAGAAAGTTGTAAACCATTCCAAGTACGATCGCACCGGGAGTATTGATCAGCGACTGCTCCGGCAGATGAAGAAAATGCAGTATGTTATTGATGACACCGTTCTTTTCAAGCAGTGTCTGCCATGCCAGTGTACGGAGCAGGAAATTCATCCACATCGGGAGAATAAAGATCAATACGATAAAACTCGTCTGATTCATATTCTTTTCTGAAAGGATCATTGCCAGCGGATAGGCAAGAACCAGACAGATCAGTGTGCTGATCAGGGAAAGAAGCAACGCAAGCCCAAGTGCTTTCAGATTTTCCTGCGATGTCATCATTCCCAGATTGGAAAATGTAAAATGTCCCTCTTTATCTGTCAGACCGTAATATACGATCATGAGCAGCGGGATGATTACGAAAGAAACTGCCCAGAAAAGATATGGGCCGGCAAGTAATTTTCTATGCTTCAAGTGCAGGAGCCTCCTCATCTTCAGATTCCGGTTTTTTCATGATCTGGATATCAAAAGGATCGACCTGGATGCCGACTTCTGTACCGACAGGGAAGAGATCTGTGCTGTGGACAAGCAGCTCGTAGTTATTGGCAAGCACTTCCATCTCATAATGAACCCCTTTAAAGATCAGGTTCGTAACAACACCGTCGATCACCCCTTCTCCGGGTTTCACAAGGTCGATATCTTCCGGGCGGATGACCGCGTCAACCGGTTTGTTGCGGCCAAATCCCACATCTACACATTTCCAGACTGCCCCAAGCATTTTTACAACTTTATCCTCTACCATGGTAGCGGGCAGAATATTACTGTCACCGATGAAATCAGCTACAAAAGCATTCTGTGGTTCGTTGTAAATGTCTTCCGGTGTGCCGATCTGCTGGATATATCCCTGGTTCATGACAACAATGGTATCGGACATGGTGAGGGCTTCTTCCTGGTCATGGGTAACATAGACAAACGTGATCCCAAGTTCATTTTTTAAGCGGATCAGCTCATACTGCATATCCTGACGCAGCTTCAGATCGAGAGCACCGAGCGGTTCATCCAGAAGAAGAACTTTTGGCTCATTTACGATAGCACGTGCAATGGCAATCCGCTGCTGCTGTCCGCCACTGAGGGAGTCCGGGGTACGGTCACCGTAACCCTCCAGGTTTACCAGTTTTAAGGCATAGTGGATCTTATCCCGGATATAGCCTTTGGATTTCCCCTTGATCTTAAGTCCGAATGCGATATTCTCAGCGATGGACATATGGGAAAAAAGTGCATATTTCTGAAATACAGTATTTAACTGTCTGCGGTTTGGCGGCAGATTGTTGATATTTTTTCCGTCAAAAATGATATCACCGGAATCGGGAGTCTCAAATCCTCCGAGAATCCGGAGCAGGGTAGTCTTTCCGCATCCGCTGGGACCAAGAAGTGTCAAAAATTCATTTTCCCGGATGTAAAGATTTAACTGATCGAGAATCACGTTCTCGTCATAAGATTTTGTGATATTAATGATATCGATTAGTTTGTTAGGCATCTCAGTCTTCCTCGTATACTTTTTTAATTTTATCAATGGTTGAAACAGTGTTGCAAAGCAGCAGGTCTGCCAGTGTCAGGGCAGTCATGGCTTCAACAACCACAACCGCACGAGGGACGATGACAGGATCATGTCTTCCGTGGATGGAAATGTCAATCTCTTCTCCGGCCTCATTCACGGTATGCTGCGTGGCGGCAATGGAAGGAGTCGGTTTAACGGCTGCACGCAATATAAGATCAGAACCATCACTCATGCCGCCTAAAGTACCACCAGAATGGTTGGTCTTTTTCACCGTCTTTCCATCTCTGATGCAGAAAGGATCGTTGTTGGTGCTTCCGACAGAGTGGGAAACAGCAAAACCATCACCGATTTCTACACCTTTTACAGCACCAATGGACATTATTGCGTGAGAAAGAAGGGCATCCAGTTTATTGAAGACCGGTTCGCCCAGCCCGACCGGAAGTCCTGAGGCGATACATTCAATCATACCACCGGAAGAATCACAGTCTGCCATAAGATCAGAGAGATACTGACCGGCCTTTTCGGCAATGGTCTGGTCTGGCATATAAAGAGGATTCTGGTTGATGGCATTAAAATCATAATCTTTTTCATCGATAGTATAAGGACCGATGGATTTGGTATAGGCACAGACGGAAATTCCAAGTTCTTTCAGGAGAAGGGAAGCAACTGCACCCGCAGCAACCCGTCCGATGGTTTCACGGCCGGAAGAACGTCCACCTCCACGGTAATCCCTGAAACCGTATTTCTCACGAAAACAGAAATCTGCGTGACCCGGACGGTAGGAAACGGCAATATCACCGTAGTCCCTTGAACGCTGATCCTGGTTACGGACCATCAGAGAAATCGGTGTACCGGTAGTACGTCCCTCAAATACACCTGAAAGGATCTCGACGGTATCGGATTCGTTTCTCTTTGTTGTATATTTGCTCTGTCCCGGTTTTCTCCGGTCAAGAAATGTCTGAATATCTTTCTCCGTAAGAGAGATGCCTGCAGGACAGCCGTCGATGACGACTCCGACACCCGGTCCGTGGGATTCTCCCCATGTAGTGACCTGAAATAATGTTCCAAATGATGAACCGCTCATATTAAGTAACTCCTTCCTGCGTCCTCCCCGGAACTCCTGCAAAGCATTGTGCAGACAGGGGGAAAAGAACGTGCAATAAAACTCAATTCTGAATCATACCCCCAGTACAGTCCATAACACGCAGAACTGCACTGAGGGCATAGTGATATTATATAGGAAGAAAGGTCCGGGTGCAAGAATATTTAAGATGCCAGGGTCAAAAGGTCTAAGCCCACATGAGCTTGCACATAGGTGGGTGAAAGACCTTAGGCCCCCGACATCTATTTAAGATTCAATGAAGAAAAAAAGAAGGTCTGTACTTTTGAATCTTTTCGTAATATAATAGCTTAGTGGAAAAAGAGAAAAGGGAGGAAATAATGGCAGATGAGTAAAAAGAAAAAAGATATTTCCGAGGCGGTTACTCTTGAAAGTATGGATGAAAATATAGTAGTAGCAGATACAGAGGCAGAGGGAGAGCCATCTGTGTCAGAAGAGAAAGAAGAAAAGAAAAAGAAGCATAAGGAAAAGAATGGCGACAGAAAGCGGAAAAGACGTAAAAGAAGGAAGAAAAAAGAAAGAAAGAAGCTTGGAAAGAAGGGATGGATGATCATCGGTGGCGTGATTGCCGGTATCGTGCTGATTTATCTTGGCATTTCAGCTTATTTCATAGGGCATTTTTATGTGAATACGCAAATCAACGGAAAAGATTTTTCGGGAAAGAATGCTGAAGCTGTGAAAAAATACATCAAAGAGCAGGTGGACGGTTATGAACTTAAGATCATAGAGCAGAACCAGCAGACGGATGTGATTCGCGGAACGGATATTTCTTTGGAATATAAAGAGAATGGATCCATCCAGAAAGCACTGGACGGACAGAATCCGCTGCTCTGGCCGAAAGCATTTTTCTCCAAGAGTTCAACGGATGTTACTGTGGAGGTAGGTTTTGACGAGAACGCTTTGGAAAGTGAAATCCAGTCCATCCAGGCGGTGACGCAGGATCAGACCGAGCCACAGTCTGCCCATCCGCAGTTTGATGGTACTTCTTTTGTTGTAGAACCGGAAGTGTATGGTACGCAGGTAGATACAGAAGTGCTGGAAAAGAAAGTTGAGGAATACATAACAGAGTTCAAAGACGAACTGAATATGCTGGATGAAGGTTGTTATACACTGCCAAAGTATACTTCAGATTCACCGGAAGTCCAGGCGGCCTGTGATACGATGAATGAGTATCTGAAAGCCAGTATCACTTATAAGATGAAAGAAAATGTCGTAGTCGACAAGACTCTGATCTCAGAGTGGCTGTCTTATGATGAAAATATGAATGTTACCTTTGATGAGGATAAGGTAAAAGAGTGGATGCGGGAATTTGGCAAGACTTATGATACAGTCGGTTCGACAAGAACGATCACGACACCTACCGGCAAGACGGTGAATGTTTCCGGTGGAACTTACGGATGGTCGGTGGATGAGGCAACAGAAGCCACAGCATTGATCGAGAGCATAAAAAAGGGAGAAGTGATCGAGAAAGAACCAACTTATGTCCAGACGGCAGCTACCCATGATGCACAGGACTGGGGAAGTACTTATGCAGAAGTAGATGTTACAACCCAGCATATGTGGTATATTGTAAATGGAGCAGTTGTTCTTGAGACAGATGTGGTAACAGGAAAACCAACACCGGACCGTGTGACACCGACAGGTGTATATTCAATTCTGGAACTTAAGAGAAATAAAACTCTGACGGGTACGATCAACCCGGCTACAGGTAAACCGATCTATCAGACCCCGGTTGATTACTGGATGCGTGTGACATGGACCGGAGTAGGCTTTCATGATGCAACCTGGCAGTCGGCTTTCGGCGGTACGATCTATCAGACGAATAAGGGATCACATGGATGCATCAATATGCCTCTGAATATGGCAGCAAGTCTGTATGATCAACTGAGTGTCGGAACACCGGTCATCATCCATGAGTAATAGAATAAATGAGGTTTAATTATGTACGAACTAATAAAAAGAGACGGGATGGCAAAACGTGGACGTCTGACGACCGTGCATGGCACGATCGAGACTCCGGTATTTATGAATGTTGGTACTGCCGCTGCAATCAAAGGCGGAGTATCAACGGATGATCTGCGACAGATCAAGACGCAGGTAGAGCTTTCCAACACTTATCATCTTCATGTGAGACCGGGGGATGAGGTAGTAAAAAAATTGGGAGGACTTCATAAGTTTATGAACTGGGATAAGCCGATCCTTACGGACTCGGGCGGATTTCAGGTCTTTTCACTTGCATCATTAAGAAAAATCAAAGAGGAAGGCGTTCATTTTAATTCCCATATTGATGGAAGAAAGATCTTTATGGGACCGGAGCAGAGTATGCAGATCCAGTCCAATCTGGCTTCTACGATTGCCATGGCATTTGATGAGTGTCCATCCAGTGTGGCTGATAAGAAGTATATGGCAAATTCTGTGGCACGTACCACTCGCTGGCTGAAACGCTGTAAAGATGAGATGGCAAGACTGAATGCACTGCCGGATACGATCAACCCACAGCAGATGTTGTTTGGCATCAACCAGGGAGGTGTTTACGAAGATATCCGTATTGAACATGCACAGCAGATTTCAGAACTGGATCTGGATGGTTATGCGGTCGGTGGTCTGGCAGTAGGAGAAAGCCATGAAGAAATGTACCGCATTCTGGATGAAGTTGTACCGCATCTTCCGACAAATAAGCCGACTTATCTGATGGGAGTTGGAACACCGGCGAATATTCTTGAAGCGGTTGACCGTGGAGTAGATTTCTTTGATTGTGTTTATCCATCAAGAAATGGAAGACATGGACATGTCTATACGAACCATGGAAAGATGAATCTTTTCAATGCAAAATATGAACTGGATGACCGTCCGATCGAAGAGGGGTGTGGCTGCCCTGCATGCAGAAGCTACAGCCGTGCTTATATCCGTCACTTGCTGAAAGCAAAAGAGATGCTGGGTATGAGATTATGTGTTCTCCATAATCTGTATTTCTATAATACAATGATGGAAGAAATCCGGGATGCGATTGATGCCGGGGAATATAAGGCATATAAGAAACGGAAACTGGAAGGAATGGAGCAAAAATAGGAAAAAATTATAGAATCTTGTAAAAATGCTTGAAGAAATAATTTTTTTTGTGTATAGTAGATTTATTGTCTATCAAAAGTAGTTAGGAGGAGCAAAAATGTCATCAATCGGATTGATTCTATTTTATGTTGTATTGATCGCAGGTATGTGGTTCTTACTGATGCGTCCACAGAAGAAAGAACAGAAGAGAGTGCAGGCGATGCTCGCAGATATGGCGATTGGCGATACAGCACTGACAACCAGCGGATTTTACGGAGTTATCATTGATATTACAGATGATGATGTGATCGTAGAATTTGGTAATAATAAGAACTGCAGAATCCCGATGCAGAAATCAGCGATCGCTCAGATCGAAAAGCCGGGAGCAGAATAAGCAGACCGGATTAAGTCGGGTCAGAAAAGAACAGAGGCGTGTGAAAATGTAAATTCATTTTCACACGCCTTTTTGCGATGCAATAAACGAAAGACAGAATAAGAAAAATATTAGAGCGTCCTCGGTTTTTTGAGCGAAAGACTTGAAAGACATACAAAAATGCGGTATGATTAGAATTAGTATTTTTACATTTGGAAGGATGAGTGAGACATGAATATGAATATCGGAGTAATCAAGGGTGATGGAATCGGACCGGAAATCGTAGAGGAAGCGATGAAGGTTCTTGATCAGGTCGCAAAAGTGTACGGACATACTATTTCCTACACGCAGCTTCTGATGGGAGGAGCATCCATTGATGAAGTAGGAGTACCGTTGACTGAAGCGACACTTGCGGCAGCAAAGGCAAGTGATGCAGTACTGATGGGATCCATCGGTGGAGATGCAAAGACATCCCCATGGTATCAGTTAGAGCCATCCAGGCGTCCGGAGGCAGGTCTTTTGCAGTTGAGAAAGGGTCTGAACTTATTCGCAAACCTAAGACCGGCAGTTCTTTATGAAGAACTGAAAGGGGCATGCCCTCTGAAAGAGGAGATTGCAGACCGTGGATTTGATTTGATGATCATGAGAGAACTGACGGGAGGTCTGTATTTCGGAAAGAGAAGTACGGAAGAGATCGACGGAGTTGTGACAGCAAAGGATGAGCTGACTTATAATGAGAACGAGATCCGCAGAATCGCAAGACGCGGATTTGATATTGCAATGAAGAGAAGAAAAAAGGTGACCAGCGTAGATAAAGCAAATGTCCTTGACTCATCCAGATTATGGCGTAAGATCGTAGAGGAAGTTGCAGCAGATTATCCGGAGGTAGAGTTAGAGCATATGCTGGTTGATAACTGTGCAATGCAGCTTGTAAAAGATCCGGCACAGTTTGACGTTATCCTCACAGAAAATATGTTCGGAGATATTCTGTCGGATGAAGCGAGCATGGTAACGGGTTCGATCGGAATGCTGGCGAGTGCAAGTCTGAATGATACGAAGTTCGGTCTGTATGAGCCAAGCGGCGGTTCTGCACCGGATATTGCAGGTCAGGGTATTGCCAATCCGATCGCAACGATCCTGTCCGCAGCAATGATGCTGAGATTTTCTTTTGATCTTGACAAAGAGGCTGATGCGATTGAGGCAGCGGTGGCAGCAGTATTGAAAGATGGTTACCGTACGATCGATATCATGTCAGATGGCAGGAAGCAGATCGGTACAGCAGAGATGGGTGACAGGATCTGCTCCTATATTAAATGATAAATTGTGATTTCTATATATAAAGAGAGGATAAGAAAATGAGAAGTGATACAGTAAAAAAAGGTATTCAGCAGGCACCGCACCGTTCCCTTTTCAATGCACTGGGACTGACGGAGGAGGAGCTTCAGAAGCCATTGATCGGAGTCGTAAGTTCTTATAATGAGATCGTTCCGGGGCATATGAACCTGGATAAGATCACAGAGGCAGTCAAGATGGGAGTGGCAATGGCAGGAGGAGTACCGATCATGGTTCCGGCAATCGCAGTTTGTGACGGAATCGCCATGGGACATATTGGTATGAAGTATTCTCTTGTAACAAGAGATCTGATCGCAGATTCTACAGAAGCCCTGGCAATGGCACATCAGTTTGACGGACTGGTTATGATTCCGAACTGTGACAAGAACGTGCCGGGTCTTCTGATGGCAGCAGCCCGTGTGAATATCCCGACAATCTTTGTCAGTGGCGGCCCAATGCTTGCAGGACATGTAAAGGGAAGTAAGACGAGTCTTTCCAGTATGTTCGAGGCAGTAGGTTCTTATGCTGCAGGAAAGATGGATGATGCAGATATCTGTGAATTTGAAAATAAAGCATGTCCTACCTGTGGCTCCTGTTCAGGTATGTATACAGCCAACAGCATGAACTGCCTGACTGAGGCACTTGGTATGGGACTGAAAGGAAATGGTACGATTCCGGCAGTATATTCCGCAAGGGTTCAGCTTGCAAAGCATGCAGGTATGCAGGTGATGGAACTGGTGAGAAAGAATATCCGTCCGAGAGATATCATGACAGAAGATGCAATTCTGAATGCACTGACAGTAGATATGGCACTGGGATGTTCTACGAACAGTATGCTTCATCTTCCGGCAATCGCTCATGAGATCGGAATGGATTTTGAGATTGATTTTGCAAATGGAATCAGTGAGAAGACACCAAATCTGTGCCACCTTGCTCCGGCAGGACACACTTATATGGAAGACCTGAACGAGGCAGGTGGAGTTTACGCAGTTATGAATGAGCTGAACAAGAAAGGTCTGCTCCATACAGACTGCCTGACTGTAACAGGAAAGACAGTGGGTGAGAATATTGAGGGGTGCGTGAACAAGAATCCTGAAGTTATCAGACCGATCGACAATCCGTATTCTCAGACAGGCGGACTTGCAGTACTCAAGGGAAATCTTGCACCGGACGGAAGCGTTGTAAAGCGTTCTGCAGTCTGCGATGAAATGCTGGTTCATGAGGGACCTGCAAGAATCTTTGAGAGTGATGAAGAAGCCACAGAGGCGATCAAGACCGGAAGGATCAATCCGGGAGATGTCATCGTGATCCGTTATGAGGGACCAAAGGGTGGACCGGGAATGAGAGAAATGCTCAATCCAACTTCAGCCATTGCAGGATATGGACTGGGCTCAACAGTTGCCCTGATCACAGACGGACGTTTCAGTGGAGCTTCCAGAGGAGCATCTATTGGCCATGTATCACCGGAGGCAGCCGTGGGCGGCCCGATCGCACTGGTCGAAGAAGGGGATATCATCAAGATCAATATTCCGGAACTGAAGTTGGAACTGGATGTATCCGATGAAGAACTGGCAGCAAGAAAAGCAAAATGGCAGCCGAGAGAGCCAAAAGTAAAGACGGGATATCTTGCAAGATATGCTTCTATGGTTACTTCAGGAAACCGTGGTGCAATTTTGGAAGTACCGAAAGCAAAATAAAGAAAGTACCAGGAGGAAAGCACCATGCAGTTAAATGGAGCAGAGATAGTAATAGAATGCCTGAAAGAACAGGGCGTGGATACTGTATTTGGATACCCGGGCGGAGCAATCCTGAATGTATATGATGAATTATACAAGCATCGTGATGAGATCAGACATATCCTGACCTCCCATGAACAGGGAGCAGCCCATGCAGCAGACGGATATGCGAGAGCAACAGGAAAAGTAGGCGTATGTCTGGCAACCAGCGGTCCGGGAGCAACTAACCTTGTGACGGGAATTGCCACAGCTTATATGGATTCGATTCCGGTTGTCGCAATCACCTGTAATGTAGGAGTACCGCTTCTTGGAAAGGACAGCTTTCAGGAGATTGATATCGCCGGAGTGACAATGCCGATCACGAAGTACAGCTTTATCGTTAAAGATGTAAACCAGCTTGCAGATACGATCCGTAAGGCATTCCGTATTGCGAAGATGGGAAGACCGGGTCCGGTTCTGATCGATATTCCGAAGGATGTAACTGCGAAGAAGGCAGAATATGAAAAAGAAAATCCGGGAGTTTATAATCGTGAATTTACGCATATAGATGAAAAAGAGGTTGCTGCGGCAGCAGAAATGATCCAGGCATCTGAAAAGCCATTTATTTTTGTGGGTGGCGGAGCGATTCTCTCCGGAGCAAGTAAAGAACTGAAAGAGTTTGTTGAGAAGACGGATGCACCGGTTACGGATTCACTGATGGGAAAAGGAGCATTTCCGGGAACCGATCCAAGATATACAGGAATGCTGGGAATGCACGGAACGAAGGCATCCAATTATGGAGTCAGCGAGTGCGACCTGTTAGTGGTAGTAGGTGCAAGATTCAGTGATCGTGTCACCGGAAATACGGCGACATTTGCAAAGAATGCAAAAATTCTTCAGATTGATATCGATCCTGCGGAGATGAATAAGAATATTATCATTGACCAGGGTGTTGTCGGTGATATCAAGGCAGTTCTCAGGAAATTAAATGAAGTTCTGCCTCAGCAGGATCATGCAGAATGGATGAAAAAGATACAGGATTATAAGGAAAAGTATCCACTGAAATATCATGAAGGTGTCCTGACGGGACCATTTGTTGTAGAAGAAATCTACCGTCAGACCAAAGGAGATGCCATTATCACAACAGAGGTCGGACAGCATCAGATGTGGGCGGCACAGTATTTCAAATATACAAAGCCGAGAACACTTCTGACATCCGGCGGACTTGGAACGATGGGATATGGACTGGGAGCAGCCATCGGTGCAAAGACAGGATGCCCGGATAAGACGGTGATCAATGTGGCGGGAGACGGCTGTTTCCGCATGAATATGAATGAGCTTGCGACAGCGGTACGTCATGAAGTTCCGGTCATTGAAGTAGTGATCAATAACCATGTACTTGGTATGGTACGCCAGTGGCAGGATCTGTTCTACGATGAAAGATATTCCGCAACAGTCTTGAGAGATGCTGTAGATTATGTTAAACTGGCAGAAGCGATGGGAGCAGAAGGAATGCGTGCCACAACGCAGGAAGAGTTCAGAGAAGCATTCGCAAAGGCACTGGCATCGGGACGTCCGGTTCTGATCGACTGTATGATCGACTGTGATGATAAAGTATGGCCGATGGTAGCACCGGGGGCTGCGATCAGCGAAGCGTTTGATGAGCAGGATCTGAAAGAAAAGAATCGTTAATTTATGAGACAGAAAGAGGCTTTGTCCTCTTTTTGCATATACACGAATAACAGGAGGTAGAAAAAATGAGCAGAGTGTATAATTTTTCGGCTGGACCGGCTGTCCTGCCTGAGGAAGTACTCAAAGAAGCCGCAGCAGAAATGCTGGATTATAATGGAACAGGAATGTCTGTTATGGAGATGAGTCACCGTTCCAAGGCATTTGAAGAAATCATTACAGCAGCAGAGCAGGATTTAAGAGATCTGATGAATATTCCGGATAACTATAAGGTGTTATTCCTTCAGGGCGGAGCATCCCAGCAGTTTGCAATGATTCCGATGAACCTGATGAAGAAGAAAGAAGCTGACTATATCGTGACAGGTCAGTGGGCAAAGAAAGCAGCAAAAGAAGCTGCAAAATATGGAAAGGTGAACGT
>UMEM01011450.1_pt1 | contig 13645 bp, 8 predicted proteins | sample 1964761 | NCBI WGS metagenome assembly UMEM01 (sample SAMEA4836021, study PRJEB28245) | human gut metagenome | biome: gut microbiome; material: fecal sample | place: Denmark | collected 2008 | reverse complement strand
GTTTGCTGATATTGTCGAACCAGAGGTTCAAATGGCGATGGATTGTCTGAAAAAGGCAATTGATCAGTCGGGTGTAGGTCTTGCAAATATAGATCGAATTGTACTTGTTGGGGGTAGCAGTAATCTTCGACCACTTCTGGAAAGAATGGATTCTGTCTACAGTGATAAGTTGTTTTTTCCGGACGAGACAATGTGGAATGTTGGTCAGGGTGCTGCCAGACTTTCCATGACTCCAGGCTCATATTATTCCAATCAATCCGTAGGCATTATCCTTAGCGATAACAGTTATTTTGAACTACTGCCCAAGGATACAAGCATCCATGGATGGCGGAAGGAATGTCATTTTGGAATTGTAGATACAAATAAAGAGGCACGCTTTGTATTTGGAGGCAGTCCTGATATTGAAGAGTCTTCTGAACGTTTCAGATCACTGGAAGTTCCGTCATACAGGTTTCTTCAGGAACAGCTGATTGTTCAGGCTCTGGTTGATTCTGATCTGGTTTTCAGAGTTATCGCAGGCAGTACCATGCGGCCGAAAGAATTCCGGAGGGTATGGGAATATCCTCAGTTAAAATGTTACTATAAATTGCCCGATAAGCAGGTGTGATAATGGACTATAATATTAAAAGTACAGTTACGTTTCGTAGTAATCTGCAACCAGTAACCGGGTCATATGAAACGGATCAGCAGTTTCGTTCAGCAATTCATGATCCGTTTGCTTTGGAGATGATGAAGAAGCGCGGCTATGATACAGTTACACTTATTCAAAACAAAGAATATAGAGATGCTGCACTGCACTGCTCTTATGCGTTCCCTGACGACTATCCGTATGGCACAATTATTGATGAAACAGGAAAAGCACGGGTAGTATGCAAGTGTACGAACACAGCCTGTGTACGTTTTTCTACCTGCAGACCGGATTTTGATCCGGCAGAACTGGCAGCGTATGAGGAAAATATCTGTTTTTCTGAAAAAATCAGCGAAATACTGACGCCAGTGGAAAAAAAGGCAGATAAACAATCTCAGAATGGAGATGCTCAGGCAGCTGCAACTGTATTTTCAGGTGTAACGAAGGAAAAAAAGAAGACTTCTGATGTTCCCGATGCATCAATAATTCCTGAAGAATCCAGAATTTCTGTTTCCGTAAATACAGATAAAAATACAGAGAACAAAGCTGCGGAAATCAGTTTTGAGTCTTTTGCCGATGTTCAGCAGGAGGATATTATTACGCTGGATCCAACAGAAAGAACTGTGGTCAATGCTGGACCAGGAACCGGAAAAACATGGACACTTATTGAGAAAATCAGGTATATGCTGGTGGAAGTGGGAACGGCTCCTGAGAATATTCTGGTTCTTTGTTTTTCCCGTGCAGCAGTTGATGTGGTACGTACACGGCTTGAAATGTTGGCAGGAAAAGATGAACTTCCGGTTAACTGGCACGAAATAGAAGTCAGATCCTTCGATTCCTTTGCTACATATCTTCTGGCCTGGTTAAAAGAAAATAAACCTGATATATTGCCGCAGAATTATTCTCTGGAACCCGAAAACTATGATCAGAGAATAGAAACTGCAACGGCAGCCATAAAAAAATTTGAAGATATTCTTGCGGGATATGAGCATGTAATAATTGATGAAGTTCAGGATCTTGTTGGTGTGCGTGCTGAACTGGTTCTTGCATTATTACATACACTACCGGAAACATGCGGCTTCACAATTCTGGGGGATTCCTGTCAGGCTTTGTACGACTATCTCTCGGTTAATGATAGTTCTGTAATGGATTCGTCGATGTTTTATAAATCAGTTTTTGCCGATTATGCCGATGCAAACTATTATACGCTATCTCATAATTACAGACAGGGTGCTTCTTTGGAAGTTAGCACAGAAGCTTACAGAAAAGCAATTCTTCTGGGCGATACAAATGCAAGAATCAGAGAAGCCACCAAACTGAATGAGAATATTTCGAAGTCCGTTGTTGATTTGATGAGTTTTACGATGGATGATGCCATAAAGTTCAGAAAGAAGGGAACACTTGGCATTTTAACAAGAACAAATGGTCAGGCCCTTCAGATTTCTTCATGGTTGCGTTCTGGAGAAATAGAACATACATTACAAAAGCCAGCCAATTCAAATGAACTGGGTTCCTGGATTACCTGTATTTTGACTTCTGCGGAAACAGATGTGATTTCGGAGGATGAATTCATTAGCCTGTTTCATACTTTTTACCCCGGAAAAGAATATCTGGCCGTTCGTTACTGGAATGCACTGGTAAGCACACAGAAAGAACAGACCAAACGCTATTTTGAAATAGAAGATATCCTCCGGGGATTGATGGGAAATGCCAGAAATCCGTTGTTATTTGAAGAGCCGTTGGAGAAAAAGAGTGACATTATTATCAGCAATATTCATAGAGCCAAAGGCATGGAATTTGATACAGTTCTGGTGGCAGAAGATGTGCTTGAAGCAATGACTGATGAAGAAGCAGATGATTTACTTGAGCATAAGGTGTGTTATGTCGCGTTAACAAGACCTAAAACAAAGATCGAGAAAGTTACATTAAAAACAAAATATATTTATATTTCCAAAGACGAAATACGCAGATGTTTCAGATCTGGTGGTTTTTCCGGCAAAAAGTATCTTTCCCATTTTGAAGTTGGTGATCATGCGGATATTAATAATCGCTCAATTGCCAGAAATGAGGAAATTCAGAGATATCTGCGGAATATTCCCGCAGATACACGATTAAAACTGATAAAATGCCCGGAAGATACGGACAAATATGTTGTTTACAAAATTGTTCCGGAGGATGATGAACACACAGTTTTAGGTTATACAACAGTATTCTTTGCCAGATCCATGGAGCGTGCCATTCAGAGGATTTACAAAAATAATCATTCTATCGCATATAAATATTTCCCCAACATTTTTGGTGAAATCTATTTTGATGGATTAACTACCTGTATATCTGCCTCTGGCGAAGGAATTACAGGAGCAAAATCTTATGGTGATATGAATATCTGGTATGGATTTAAGATAAGTGGATTTGCACAGATTGAAAAGGATCGTTATTAATTCCGGAGGGGAACTATGGAAGATTATTCAAGGTTTTATGAGGCAAGAAGGATTATTACCGGTATACTACATGATGATCTTGTAGGGCCAGTCAGTCGGGAGGAGGTACTTTTCGAACTGCCTACACAGTATTATATTATGGGGAAATTATACCCTCAGAGCAAAACGGGCGATATAATTGATCTTGTGAGAAATCCATTTCTTGAAAATGCGGTTGAATCCTATGATGCGTCTATTTCGCTTAGTAATCAGAAAAATCCATCATCTATGGGAATTACCTGTACTCTGAAAAAGGGTGTCACATCTATTGTAATAACCGGTTCTTATGCGTTTTATTCACCTGTTCTTTTTGAAGAAGCAACAGAATATGGAATTTCTGTTGAGAGATGGGAAGCTTCCGAAAACAAACCAAAGGAATTATGGCCTCGAAAAGAGTATACATTTCATGAGTTAATCAGAATTGATGAGGACAAGATTGCGAAACCGGTTTCGCTTCCCGGAGGAATCCAGATACAGGTTTATACACATACTGTTCTTGAATCGGGAGAGCGTGTCATTACAATTGCCATGGTAAATACAAATCAGACCAATGAAGATCCTGTTGAAAAAGCAGGTAAGTGTGTTTTTCAGCCGATTTTGAAAATTGCTGGTGCCGATGAAGAATCTGTTTTTTCTAATGTAAATCAGCAGGAGCAATTCTCAACTGATGAAGAATTACTTCAGTTAGAATTGCTCTATTCTGATATTAAGTGTTACGGGCAGGGACATGGTTGTTCTGTTGAATGGGATCTGGAGCACGATGATCCGCTGTGGGTAAGATCTGTATGGCTTCCGTCATATAATTTGCATCAGATGATGGCTGCTCAGATTGATGACAGGCAGGTATTATCCATGAAATATCTGTCGGAAGGAGTGCCGATGGAAGTTATTTCGGCGCTGAAAGGATTTGCCGGTTCATATGAGGAATGGATAAAGAAACAAGCTTCTTTCATTGAAAAACTTGAGGAACGCCACAAGAACAGTGCACACAAAAACATTACCAAATGTAATGAGGCATTGTCGAGAATACGTAATTCGATTGGCATGCTCGAAAAAAGTATATCAGGGGACAGGGCTGCAATCAGAGCCTTTCAAATGGCCAATGAAGCAATGTTGCTCCAGAGGAAACAAACCTTAATAAAGGCTCAGAAAGAATTTATCGCTGATAACGTAACCTGGTATCCATTTCAGCTGGCATTTATTCTGCATGAATTATCCTCATTTATTTCTCCGGATGGAAAGGAAAGAAAAACTGTTGATTTACTCTGGTTTCCTACTGGTGGCGGAAAAACGGAAGCATATCTTGGGATTACAGCATTTGTATTATTCCTGCGAAGGATTCGCAAAAGCACAGATGATGGGGTAACTGTTATTATGCGATATACACTGCGGCTTTTGACTCTGCAACAGTTTGAAAGGGCCAGTATGCTGATCTTTGCATGTGAATTACTGCGCAGGAAATACCACCTGGGTGGAAACGAAATATCTGCAGGACTGTGGGTTGGCGGAAAACTGACGCCCAATAAGCTTACTGATGCGCTGGCCAGCATAAACAAACAGCAAAGAGGAGCGATCATATCTGCGGAGGATTCTAACCCATATCAGATCCAGATATGTCCATGGTGTGGAAAACCGATTTCCGTACACAATTATTCAGTCAGATTATCTGATAAGAGGATGATTATCAAATGCAGCAATGAAGACTGTGATTTTCATGAAGTTGATGATGGACTTCCGTTACATATTATTGATGAAGCTATTTATGAGCATCTTCCGTCATTTATTGTAGCAACAGTAGACAAGTTTGCTCAGATACCATTAAATGATAAGCCAGCTTCGCTATTCGGAATTACCAGTAGAAAGAATCCGCCAGAACTTATCATTCAGGATGAGTTGCATCTGATTTCAGGACCTCTGGGAACAATGACCGGTTTATATGAAGCGGCAATCACAAAATTATGTGAAAAAAACGGAAGAGGTGCAAAAGTTATTGCGTCGACTGCGACTATTCGAAATGCCGGAAAACAGATTCTCGCATTATATGGAAAGACGTATTCTCAGTTCCCGCCACAGGGATTGTCTGCGAAAGACTCCTATTTTTCTGTTGAGTCGACACCGGAAGATAGACCTGCGCGTGAATATTATGGTGTTATGGGAACTGGAACAACAGCAACTACAACCCTGATCCGGGTAAATGCAGCATTATTGTTTGCTTCAAGATATCTGGCTGCATGTGGATTTGAGGACAGGGTCGTAGATAACTTCTGGACTATTACAGGATACTTTAACAGTCTGAGAGAACTCGGTGGTGCCAGTACACAGATTCTGGATGACGTTCAAAGCCGGTTTATTTATCTGGCAAAAACAAAGTTTTCTGCGCTTACACCTAAGGTGGATCTGTCCAAAAGTTATGATTATCTGGTAGAACTGACAAGCCGGATGAGTAATTCTGAAATCACAAAAATTATTCAGGACAGACTCAGGCGTGGATACCGAAATGGCCAGCATAAAGATGTTTATGACTATGTTCTTGCATCCAATATGATATCTGTTGGTGTGGATGTTGGAAGACTTGGAGCAATGGTGGTTGCGGGCCAGCCTAAAACAAATGCTGAATACATTCAGGCTACCAGCCGTGTGGGACGTGATAATCCTGGGCTTGTAATCACAGTTTATAATACAACAAGGTCCAGAGATCGCTCTCATTATGAACAGTTTCTGAAGTATCATTCAGCACTCCATCGTTATGTTGAAGCAACAAGTCTTACACCATTTGCTGATCGGGCACGGGATAGAGGACTACATGCTCTGTATGTTTCTCTTTGTAGATATTTGGTTCCAGGATTATTAAGCAATGAAAGCGCTGTAAATTTTGATCCGGATACAGAAGAAGTTAAGAAAATCAGAGATATGATTCAGGATTATGTTGAAATGGTGGATCCTGATGAACTGGACGCAGTTATGATAGAACTTCAGGATATCGAAGACGAATGGAAGATTGCAGCAACAGGTGCACTTGTTTACAGAAGCTTTAAAAATGAGAAAAAGCTTCTGAAGAGTGACACTGACAATAGTCGGTTCAGAACCATGAATAGTATGCGCAGTGTTGATGCGCAGTCAGGTATTTATTTACTGGGGAGGTAATTATGGCTCTTCACTTTGGGAAAAATGGTAATTATGAAAAGAAAAAAGTGGTGGGACAATTACGCAGAACACAGTTAGTTACCACTTTTGGCAGTGGTTCTATTGTAGATATGCCGGATTATTCCGTTATTATTGCCGCTACCAATTATTGGAAAGATGCAAGCCCCACCCTTCATGAACCAAATCTGGAAAAGTTATTGAAGGTATCACACTTTAAACAACCTTATGTGTCAGAAAATGCGGAGGAAAATAATACGCCTGATATTCCGGCATTCCGTTTTCCTGTCATGCATTTTTGCCCTGATTGTGGGCGTTTGATGCCATATTGGGGTTTTGGCAGTGAATCGGGAACAAAATGTTCAAACTGCAATAAAGGGATAGTTCCCTCACGTTTTATTGCGGCTTGTATAAATGGACATTTAGAGGATTTTCCATATCAATGGTGGGTCCACAATGGGGATTTTTCAGAATGTCCGCTGGATGCACGTGAAGATAAACTGAAAATCTCTTTTTCTGATGAAACTGGTGGTTTGGAAAGTATAGTTATTACCTGTACAAAATGTGGAAAATCCCGGAGTATGGAGGGAAGTATGGGACGGGATGCATTAAAGGGTTATCACTGTAAAGGAAAACGTCCGTGGATTGGCATGAAAAAGGAATATAATGATCCGGTACTGTGCTCTGCTCAATTGCGCGGTCTTCAAAGAGGTGCTTCAAATGTTTATTTTTCTCAGACGGTCAGTGCTTTAACGATTCCTCCACTAAGCAGCAGGCTCCAGCAGGAAATTGGAAATCAATGGGATGGGCTTTCTTCTGTTCTGGATACAAATCCAGAGGATAAAACTTTGAGAGAAGTTGTCCGGGGAATGTTTCATCAGCTTTTGCAAACAGGTATTTATACAATAGATGATATTGTCCGTGGGATCCATAAAAGATGCGATAAAGACACAGATGAAGAATATACCAGACAGGACCTTTATGAGGATGAATATCAGGTCTTCTGCCTTAGAAATTATGAGCAGCCTGATGATTATCAGTTCAGAATTGAAAGCACAGATGTATCAGATGTGTTATCTCCGTTTATTGAAGACGTAATTATGGTGAAACGTCTGAGGGAAGTTCTTGCATTGCGGGGATTCCGTCGTATTTTTCCGGAAAAACCCGAAAACGGGAATGACCGGTTTAGTGGGTATCATTATGAAGAAGACTGTGTGCCTTTGAGTCAAACACCTTTGAACTGGTATCCAGGGATTGAAATGCTGGGAGAAGGTATTTTTATTAAGTTGCGTGAGGATATTCTGGATGCGTGGGAAACAGCAAATGAGAATTATTATGAGCCAATGAGACTACGCCTTGAGGAGAGCAATCTCGAATGTGATAATTTTTCGCCCAGATATGTATTACTTCACACATTATCACACTTGCTTATCAGACAGTTATCTGTAGAGTGTGGTTACTCGGGCGCATCTATTAAAGAGAGAATATACAGTACTTATCCGGATTCCAATCTGAAAATGGCAGGGATTCTTTTATATACCTCTTCCTCTGATTCGGATGGAAGTCTTGGTGGACTAGTCAGAAATGCTTTGCCTGAAACATTTGAAAGAATTTTCCGCAATTTGCTTCAGGAAGCCTCTTGGTGCGCTTCTGATCCAATCTGTACAGAGTCCAAAGCACAGGGGTATGATTCGTTAAATTATGCTGCTTGTCATGCCTGTACATTGCTACCTGAAACAAGCTGTGAAATACGGAATTGTCTGTTAGACAGGGGAGCAGTTGTGGGCTCATTGTCAGATCGAAGCAGAGGTTTTTTCGGTATGCTCTTTGATTGAGGTGATTTTTATGGTTGAAATGCTGCCAGATTTTCTGGCTCCGGAAATCAAAAGCAAAGCAGAAGCGGATTTGTTTTACGATTTCAGAAATTATCAGACGAATGAGCGATATATAATTTTGCATTCACTGGGACTTTCGGAGCATGTTAATCATATTTTTGGGGAAATTGATTTTGTTGTTATCTGCTCCCTGGGCATTTTATGCATTGAGGTCAAAGGTGGCGAGGTGCGACGTGAAAGGGGAATATGGGAATTTGTAAATCGTTATGGGAAAATAACACAGAAAAGCGAAGGTCCCTTTCAGCAGGTTCAGGGGAATATGCAGTCTTTACGCATATATTTGCAGAAAAGACTTGGAAAACGGGATCCGTTAGTGTCCTGTCAGTATGCTTCCTGCGTGATCATGCCAGATTGCGATTTTACATATAGAGGTATTGAAATTATTCCTGAAATACTCTTTGATAAATCGAATTATCATGGACTTGATGAAACCGTAGCTCTTAGTTTTGCTTACTGGAAAGATGCACTGCAAAGGCAGTATGGTTTTACGGGAACGGGGCTGGACGAATACGAAATGGATAGACTTGCGAATTTATTGCGAGGGGATTTCCGTTTTGTGCCATCTATGAAAGATGCGATTGATACAACGACAAAAGCCTTGTGTGTGCTTACGGATGAACAATATGATATTCTGGAGGCACTTTCTGATAACGAAAGAACCTTAGTTTCCGGAACAGCAGGAACCGGAAAAACTCTTCTGGGAATGGAACAGGCAAGACGACTGCATTGGGCTGGAAACAGTGTAATCTATCTGTGTTTTAATAAAAGTATTTCAGAGTATGTCCGGTATCAGTTTGGAAAAGAGGGGTTAAATATTAAAGTATGTACCCTTCATTCCATTATGTCGAATGGGATTCCGGCAGAGGCCGATTCTTCGGAGTATTATGAGCAGATTCTTCCTGAACGGTTTCTGAAAAGTAACATTAAAACAGAATATGATTATCTGATTGTGGACGAGGGGCAGGATCTGTTCCGGGAAAGGTATCTGCCCTGTCTTGGAAAGCTGGTGAAAGGTGGACTGAAAGATGGTTCATGGATTATTTTCTATGATCAGAATCAGAACATATATAATAACAATAATCAGTTTGATGCCTGTGTGGCTGCCCTGAAAAAGTGTTGTGCAGCATCGTATAAGCTCACAGTGAACTGTAGGAATACAAAACAAATCGCTGATGCGAATACACTTATGACAGGCGTGTCTAATATTGGACGTGCTAAAGTAAATGGTTTTAAAGTGCAGTATTTGCCATATCAGGATAAAGAAGATGAACATAGAATTCTGGATGAGATACTTGTTTCTTTGAAAAATGATGGTATTTCCGGAAGTGATATTATTATTCTCTCAAAGTATTCAATTACCAATAAGAATAATTGCCTGTCCAAGAAACCCATCACAAAAGTAGCCGGTGTAATGAAGCTTTGCGGACAAATGTGGTGGGCAAAGCAAACAGAGATACGTTTTTCCACAATTTCTGCTTTTAAGGGGCTGGAATCGAAAGCGGTTATTCTCATTGATGTGGATGGTTTCACAGAGAATGCTTTTCGAATGCTTAATTATGTGGCTATTTCGAGGGCAAGCGTGCTTCTCTACATTCTCTATGATAAAAGTAAAGAGTCTGAACGCCAGAATATGATAATAAACAGCTATCTGAATTTGTAATTTTGGGAAAGAATCAATACCAGAATAATCCCTCTGATATTGATATCTGCGCTTAAATATGGTATTATGGGAAACATCTGGTATTGTATCATTCCCGGAGGTGTATTATAGTGGCTAAACAAATTCATTTACGATTGGATGACAGCCTGTTTGAGGCTTTATCAGACCATGCTTTACTAACAGGTGTATCTGTAAACGACTTCATTTTGAGTTCTATTATGCAATCTTTAAGCAATCAGATGCAAACAGAAAAGCATGACTCAGAATTTACATTCATAGATTTGTTCGCGGGTATTGGTGGCATGCGTCTTGCCTTTGAGAATCACGGAGGAGACTGTGTTTATTCAAATGAATGGAATAAATACAGCCAGCAGACCTATTTTGCCAATTTTGGTGAGCAACCCGATGGAGATATCACTAAGGTTGATGCCAGAATCATTCCTGATCATGATATTCTGGTGGCTGGCTTTCCCTGTCAGCCCTTTAGTATTGCAGGAGTCTCTAAAAAACAAAGCTTAGGTCGGGCTACCGGGTTTGAAGATAAAACGCAGGGAACTCTGTTTTTTGATGTATGCAGAATTATCAAAGCTAAAAGGCCTAAGGCATTTATGCTGGAGAATGTTAAGAATCTGAAAAGCCATGATAAGGGTAATACATTCAAAGTAATAATGGAATCACTTGAAGAACTTGATTATGAAGTTTTTCATGATATTCTTGATGGACAGGATTATGTTCCGCAGCATAGAGAACGAATACTTATTGTAGGCTTTGATCGTCAGAGATATGGCAGAGAGATTGATTTCCGGTTTGACATTACTCCGGCTGCACGAAAGCCATTAATGAGAGATATTTTAGAAGAGTCCCCGGATGAGAAATATACGCTTTCTGATAAGCTCTGGCTATATCTGCAGAATTATGCAGCAAAACATAAAGCAGCTGGAAATGGATTCGGTTACGGTATTGCTGAGCCTGATGGCATAGCAAGAACATTGAGTGCCAGATATTATAAAGATGGATCTGAAATTCTGATTGCGCAGGATGGCAAAAACCCAAGAAGGCTGACGCCTCGTGAATGTGCGAGAATACAGGGTTTTCCGGATACTTTTAAAATCGTTGTTTCCGACACTCAGGCATATCAGCAGTTTGGCAATTCTGTGGTTGTCCCTCTTATGACAGATGTCGCAGGATTGATTGTGTCTAAGATGAAAGAGATGGAAGGGCGGAAAAGAAATGAGTGTTGTGTCACAGGCGATACAAGCGGCTATGAGTGGGCAACTGACGTTTACAAAATTTCTCACTGCAAATGATACTGGATTAACTGGTGGTCATCAGGCTGGGATTTATATTTCAAAACCATCCATTCAAATCCTTTTTGATGAGCCTGGAATCAGGGGACAGAATAAAGAAAAATGGGTTAAGGTTATCTGGCAGGATGATTTTGAGACGAATACCAGATTTATATATTATGGACAGGGAACCCGTAATGAATACCGTATTACAAATTTTGGAAGAGGATTTCCGTTTCTCAGACCAGAATTTACAGGGGCATTATTTGTTCTTATCAGGATAAATGCAGAAAACTACAAAGGTTATGTTCTTAATACTGAGGATGAAATAAATGAATTTCTGGGCGCTTTTGGCCTTACTCCGCCAGAAACGAACAGATTAATTGAATCGAAGCGAATCGATGCATCTCAGAGAGAACAGACTGCCATTGATGAGTTTATCAACAGTCTGACTGTAGATTTCCCATCATCTGATATTATGTCTGCAGCTGCAAGGAAGATTTCATATACAGCAATGATGAAACCCACGATTATGATATCAGACCCTGATAAGGCAATTTTACAATGGGTAGATCAGGAATATAAACTGTTTCGTGCATTAGAGCAGGAAAGATATGGTCGTACTGTGGCAAATGGTTTTTCTTCTGTAGATGATTTCATTGCTCTTGCAAATCAGGTGCTTAACAGAAGAAAGAGTCGTGCTGGTAAAAGTCTTGAGCATCATCTTGCAGCAGTATTTGATGGAAACCAGATCCGGTATACTGCGCAGGCTGTAACGGAAGGAAATAAACGTCCTGATTTTATCTTTCCTTCGGAAGCGGCATACCATGATTTTTCTTTTCCGGCAGACAGATTGACCTCTTTAGCGGCAAAAACGACATGTAAAGACCGTTGGCGTCAGATTCTGAATGAGGCAGACAGACTCAGAGATGGCCGAAAATATCTCTGTACCTTACAGCAGGGGATCTCTGTCATGCAAATGGATGAGATGGAATCGGAAAAGGTTACATTGGTTGTTCCGGAACCGTATATTTCAACCTATCCCCGTGAGAAACAGGAGAGAATATGGTCTTTAAGAAAATTTGTGAATTATGTAAAGGAAAAACAAAATGGCTGATATTAAATCCCCTGAGAAAAGAAGTGAAAACATGTCTGTAATCAGAAGAACAGATACAAAACCAGAATTATTTGTTCGTCGTCTTCTGTTTCATGCAGGATACCGATATCGTTTGCAGACAAATAAAGTGCCAGGGCACCCAGATTTATGGTTAAAAAAGTACAATACAGCAATATTTGTTCATGGATGTTTCTGGCATCGCCATAGAGAGTGCATATTAGCATATACTCCAAAAAGCAGACTGGACTTCTGGAATCGCAAATTCGAAAAAAATATGCAGAGAGATCAGGTTGTCAGAGAACAGCTGAGAACGCAGAACATTAAATGTCTTGTCATCTGGGAATGTACAATCAGAATGGCGCAGAAGAAAAATGGAGACCCACTTCATGTTCTTGAAGAAATAGAAAGATTCCTGTTTTCTGAAAGTCTTTATCAGGAAATATAATAAATAGAGATAATGTTTTTTCCATGTATGATATTGATGATCCGGCAGAAGTGAGGCTGTATTGCTATGTATCAGCTATGAAATGCCAGGTCAACAGTTTTCATACTGAACCAAAGGCAAACAATAAGAGAATGTTATTTCATAGTATGCAAATGCAGTTAATGTGTCTGATAGCAGTGCTTTCTATCGTTGGGTATTGGATTTATCGGAATAATTTAAATTATTTAATTGTAGTGGGTTATAGATGAGTGCAAAATAATATATTATACTAACTTATAGGTATAACGAAAAATTTCAGTGGTTTCTATCGAAATTTCCACAGTTACAATACTGATTTTGCATTTATGTTTATATAAAAACTGGGGAAAAGGATTGTTACTTTTGACACCTGCCTGCAGTTTATAATTATGATACCAATTTTTGAAAAATACCCCTACACCAAGGGAAAAATAGCTTCAGTTGGCATACTTTTTGTCCAGTCATGATGGGATGAGTGATCAAAATAGATGACATAGCCGCAAAGCCAGTAAAATCAAGGCTTCCAGCGGTTTTTGAGGGCGATTTTCAAAGCCCCAAAAAATCCAATTTTATAGATGACATAGCGTTTTTGAAGTTAAAAAACGATTTTCGGGCAGTGAGATGAAAAAAATCTCGCTGCCTTTTTTCATTTCTGAAAATCGACAAAAAAGTGGTTTCTAAAAATATAACCATTTTTTGAAAGAAATTTGAAGTTTGTGAAAAAGAAATAAATTTTATTTTGAAAGAAACTGTATCTTTGTTGATACAGTTCGAAATATATTTTTTAAAAGAGAGAAGGAATTCAGATATAACAAAAAAATAAATTTATTTTGTGAAAAACAACTAAATTAAGTAACCTTTAAAAAATGAAAAGAGGAATGAGAATGAAGGAAAAAGAAATCAAAGTGCGAAAAGTAAAGCCACATGAACATCCTGAAGTCTATATGCTGAAAAATACATTGGAAGCAATGCAGG
>UMEM01002889.1_pt1 | contig 13871 bp, 25 predicted proteins | sample 1964761 | NCBI WGS metagenome assembly UMEM01 (sample SAMEA4836021, study PRJEB28245) | human gut metagenome | biome: gut microbiome; material: fecal sample | place: Denmark | collected 2008 | reverse complement strand
TCATCTGTCCAGTTTTTTTGGATAGTTCTTTTTTGGCGATTACTCCGATATTGCCAAGTATGTCGTCAGTTTTAATTCCATTCTTGTGATACGTTACATATCCTTTCGGAAGATCTCCGATGAACGTGATCCGCATCAGGCTCATGACTACTACCTCTTTCCTTTTCAGCTTAATCAGTCTTTTCCCCTGATTATTCTTCTTTACATACGGTTTTAGGTACTTATACTTTCCATTCCCTAATTTCTTTCGTATGTCTGCCCAGTAATTAATCTGGTATATTCCATCATAACCTGGAATATCGTACCAACCTTTTGGGTTTACATTTTTGATCCTCATAGATATCACGCATTCTTTTGTAAGTTTTTTAAGAACTCTACCAGATACGCCTCACTGTCTGTAGCATTCATGTACTGCTTATCGTATGGTTTTCCATCACCATACGGTTTTTTGTCTTTTTCTAACAGGTGGAAGTAATACTCATCTTCTTTTTCTTTTCCATTCCACCCGTTTATGCGATTCTTGTATTCTGCAACTACAAGCCTGCTGCCGTCAGCGAAATCGTATTTATAATAATTTACATTTATGTTTTTATCTGTGTACCATAATCCCCAAGCTTTATAATTTTTCAGCCATTCTTTTCGCTGATCGTTATTCTTTAATCTTGGAAGTTCTGGCTGTTCCGGTTCTTTTGGTGGATTCATTACCGTGTCCAGATCATTGATATATCCGGCCAGTGCCGCAATCATTACCTTGTACGTCCGCACCCGGATGTCATTGGTATCCATATGTCCTTTCGCCATTTCCAGATAGTTCCTGTATTTTTGATTTTCTTCCCTGGCAATATCAAGATCTGTTTTCCCGGATTTCTTTTCATGTAGTTGTGTTTCTTCCGGAAGTCGTTCCTGCGTTTCTTCTTTGTCCTGGTATCTATATTCATTTTCTTTCTCTGCAGGTTCTTCTTCCAGGCCAGATACTGTATAGGTGTCAGGTGTTTCAATCTCTTCGGTTTCTTCGCTTTTTTCTTCCTGTTCTTCATTTTTCTCCTTTTTTTCCGTTTCTTCTTTTACGTTTTCCTCCAACACTTTTTTGATGGCTCCTGTTAAGTCAAGCCAATGAAAATTTCCTCTGTTTTCGTTATCTATCCACAATTGGATATATCCGCAATACATCCTTATTTCCCCGACATCTTTCCCGTCAGTTCCTTCAAACACCCAAGTTCTTCCCGATACTCCCGGATGCATATTTTGTTTTATCAGTTCATTGCACATTCTTATATTCTGCCCTGTTATCTGTTCCGCATTTTCACGGAACCAGTATTTGTATGTGCTCACCATTTCTCTCGCTACTAATTCCAGATACTCTCTTTCTTCTTCTGTTGGAATGCGTACCATCACTACTTCATTCTGATCAGAATTTTCTTCCGGTGTCAGATTCTGACACGCACCGTCATTTATATCTTCGATGCTCATCTGTCCGTCAATTTGTTCTTCTTCTGCTTTTTTCTGTTCTTCCGCATATTCTTTCACATCTTTGTAGGTCAGTCCCTTTTCCCGGTGATGCTCCAGCATATCCTCCTGGATATCCTCGGACATCTTGCTGATCTCGTATGCAGCCGAAAATGTTAATCGTCCTTCTTTTAACTCTTCCGTGAATTCCGGGATCAGTTTTTTGTTGATCGACTCAATCTGTCCGATCTTGGTGGATGATACCTGCATCATGTTGGCTATAACATCCCGCAAACGTCCGCTGTCCAATTTGTAACCATGAAGTGTCAGTCCATTCTCTTTCATGTATTTCAGTGTTTCTTCCAGTGTCTTCTGCTCTTCCAGGATATCTGCTACCGTTTTATTCCGGTACGTATTTGCTATGATTAACTGGATCATCTCTTCATGTTCTTCTGCAGGCGTCTTGATCTGGCAGGATGCTATGGAGAATTCTTCATAGCCTTTTTCTACCAAGAGCGTCAATGCTCTCCATCTTCGTTCTCCGGCTATGATGCGGTATTCGCCACGATTGCAAGGATCGTGGACTACCGTCAAGTTCTCCAATAAGCCTACGGCAAGGATATCCTGTGCCAGTTGTTCGATATCCGGGATAGAATAGAAATTCTTGTCGTTACTGTACATCTGCTTGATTGCAATATCCTTTGTCCGGAATCTTGCTTTTGTTTTGTTGTCTTCTGCTGCCGCCTTCGTCTTATTATTAAGCGCGTCCATCACATTCCATCCAGTAGCCATCTATCTATTCCTCCTTACTCTTTTCCAGGATGCTCCCTTGTTCTTCTTCCGGTTTTCCGATAGACTTCTGGTGGTTATTACTACCGGATCGTTACTCTCTTTCAGTTGTTTCCGTATTGCCCTAAACCGGCTGTTCATCCGTCTAATGCTGTCGTTCATTGTTTTCCTAAAGCATCGTGTTGCAATCGTAATTCTTTCACGCTCTTCCTTCGTCAGGATGTCTTCTATCGGCTTATTAATTCTACATATTGTTTCCAGTACACTTTCGGGCAATCTCAGTCCTGTCTCTATCGGTTTCATTGGATTAAAAACTGGCATGTTCATCTGCTTGTCCAGAAAGGTGTGTGTGTTCATTTTGCCCGGATCTCTTAAAAGTACCGCCTGGATTCTTCCTTCCGGTGGGTTACACCCGTGAATCTTCTTGTATAATTCCTTCGCCTGTCTCTTATTCATCCTGTCCGCCCTCCAGATCTCTCAAAAGCTCATATGTGACCGCTCTGTAGTCCTGTGATGCTATACATCCTTTGGAGAACTTTAAAAGCGGCACGTGTGCGATCGTGGATTTTTCCGCTACTACAGATCTTCGGATCACTGTCCGGAAACAATCGTGTCCGGAATTTTCTTTTAACCACTCTTCTACCTGCAGTGTTGTTTTATTCTTCTGTCTCATTGTGATCAGGACTTTCATCCGAATTCGATCATTAAACTTCCTGATGCTTTCCAGCTGTTCATCCATGTTATCGGCAGCTTCAATCTCGAATCCTCCGAGTTTCACCGGTACGATCGCGAGATCTGCTGCCACCAGTGCATTCATCACTGTCATGTCCATGATCAGACCACAATCAATAATGCAATAGTCATATGCGGCCGCTACGTCTTCCAAATCTTCTGCTAGTCTTAAGATCTGATTGCCTTCTTCTGTCTTCATCAGGTACATATTAGTGGCCATCAGATAACCGTTGCACGGGATAATGTCTATCCGGTCATATGGTGTCGTCTGGATCAGTTCGGATGTGGTGTACGTACCGCCTTCCCGTTCATGGTTCTCCAGCAGATCCGGAAGTCCTCTTCCTTCCGGATCATATGCCCCGTAGAGCATAGATATATTCCCCTGCTGATCAGCATCGATCACCAGTACTTTCTTTTCTTGTTCCTGTCCCAGAATATAGGCAATGGATGCGGCCGTCATAGTCTTGCCGATCCCGCCTTTCTGGTTCATTACTGCAATTATTTTCATGATACTTTTGCCTCCTGTTCTTCCGTTCTCTCCCATTCCACCAGGCTTTCTGTTGCCCTTCTATAGCACTCTATCCAGCTTTCATCACTTTCTACTTTCAGGATCTGTTTCTTATGGATGCCTATCCCTTCAAAGATCTGGATACTTCCTCCGTGGTTCAGTGTGAATCTCGTCTTTACCCGGAGCTCTCTTCCCTGTTTGATCATGTTGTATACTTCATAGAATTCTCTTATGCTCTGCCGTTCTCTGTCGTCCATTCTTTCACCTCTTTCGGTGCTCTGCGCTTTAGCTCTTTAATCTTTCCTTCGTTCCAGATACTGTCATTTGGTTCCAACATTTCCATCATGTTATCAAGCTGCAGATATTCTTCCAGGACTGTAATCGCATCTCCTGCCGTGTAACAGGTAGCTACATAGTGTCCGTTCTTTGCCATGTCGTGTAGAAACTCTATCTGGCTGTCCTGATGTCTGCCGGTCCCGTATTTCATTTCGATGTATAGTCCGATGTATACCCCTTTGGCATACGGAAGATGCAGATCGGATACCCCAGACTTTACTCCCATACTCTTAAGCTTTACCGCTTCCGCCTTGTTCCTGCTGCCGCCGTTCGGGATATGGTGCAACCATTTCAGTTCCGGATAACGGTTCTCATTCCACGCCGCCCAGTTGCATACGTGAATCTGTTCTGTATCTTCACTTCTTCTCATGTATTTAAGCTTCATCCAGTTCCACCTCTTCCCAGTTGAATCTCTGCCCGCATTTCGGGCAGTAATTGCATAGACGCTCTTTATAATTTCCTCTTTTTATTGCGCATATATCTTCTCCACAATTCTTGCATTTGTAGTGAACCAGATCCTTAGTCAGTTCCAATATCTCCGGCTCTTCGCATTCACACGCTACCTGTTTCTCTACTTCGTCCATGTCGTGTGTTTCTCCTACATCCAGTACCAATACCGGATAAGAAAACATATCAAGCCAGTTTCCGTCTTTTATCTGGTACTTCTTTCGGTTCTTCGTGTCCGCCACCATCACACCGAGTTTTGCTTCATCCGGATATTCACTTAAGTATTTCATCACCTGTCTCACCGTTGTACTCATTTATCAAATCCTCCTGTTCAACTTGATCATCGTATATCTTCTGTATTTGTATCCCGTCTTCGGGTTTATACCTTCCCACATCCGCGCTATGTAGTAGCCTTTCTTTGGCTTTATCTCTTTTTTCCACCTGTAGAGCTTGTCCGGGTGCGGTTTCGGGAGAGGCATATTCTGGGATCCGTGGAAGTCCGACTCTTTAATCCTTGGTTTGGACTTCGTGCCATCTTTCTTCGTTTCCGTGGTATGCTCGTCTTTTGTGAGGTATTCTGCAAGCTTCAGCATATCCTCGCCGTAGTAATCGCTGTCTTTTATCTTTGCCAGCCACGTGCCGCCTTTATCCCATGCGTTCTGCACAATGCTGGCGGTATCTCCAACCTCTTTAATCACAAAATGAATATGCCATGCTCCCTTTGTTCCTCTTTCGATGTTCCGCATATAGAAGTTTTCATAACCTCTTTTTCGGATCTCTCTCCTTACTTTCCGCATCGCTTCCGCAAAATGTTTTTTTGCCTCCTTCATTGTTGCCGGTCTGTTCGCTACTTTGTATGTCCAGGTGACCAATAGATCGTTCGGTTCGAAGTATTCCAGGAGACGTATCTGACACCGTTTTGTCTTATTCCATTTATTTACTCTTGCAATGTCTTCTTTTGTAGCTTTCTTCTTTTTCTTTCTTGGTAATCCCTTCGCCCCATACTTCCCGTCATGGTACTCCTGTACGATCAGGACATCTCCTTTTCTCAGCTTATATGTCACTCTTTTTATCATGCTGTCGGTCCTTATCTTAATATCTTTATCAAGTGCTTAACGGGGGTATTGCCCCCCCCCCTGATTTGTTCCGGATATTTGGCAAAAAGACGGCAATATGATGCATTGACTTTCCCGAAAGTTCGTTCTATAATTTTTATAGATGTATTTGACTTTTACCCCGTGGTTGTGAGGTTTGGGAAAATCAATGCATTGTGTGCCTTCAGGAGCTTCACCCAGTTTCCTGAAGGCTTTTTCTTTTATGATGCTTTCGCCATCTTTTCTTTCATGCACCTGGCAATGAGATCTGAAAAATCACGAATGATACGCTGGATCTCATCCTGGCTTTTATCTTTATACGCTTCATCTGATATATGACACGTACATCCGTTTGTTACGATCGTCTCTACAATCATGCTATGTACCTCCTTTTTATCTATATATGCTCACTTGCTTGTATCTGTTGTTGCTTTCTTTACTTCCATACGATATCTAATGGTCCCGCTGCTCTGCAGTAAAGCAGGAGCAAGAGCCATATTACTTCTGTAATCAGTAGCGTTGCTTCAATCTCAATAATCTTGATTGTTCTGATCACCTTATTTTTCCGGATATGTCTTTTCATATTTGTTATCCCTCAATTCTTTGTGTCATGCTTTTGTCCTGCATGGCCCCCATTGCAGTACCCATTCGGATTAGTTCTTCCCTCGTCATTTTTCTGTTTTTTCCTGCTTTTTCTTCATTGTCTTCTGTAAATATCCGGTGTTTTTGGATAAAGCATTCAAAGAAAAAGTCTTGTTCCTCCTTCCATAAGTCGCAGTAAAATTCGTGCTCTATACGAATTTGTAACGCTTCCGCTTTTGTGCATTCGATTATTCTGGTCGTTCTCTTTCCAGCGCCTTTTTTGTATTCGTACATTTTCTCTTTTATTTTCTTTCCGAGAATCTTGTACCCTACCTGCAGTAGCAGTCTTCTTTCAAATTCCCCGCGGAACGTGAATTCATACTTTTCTTCTGTCTCGTCTGACAGTTCTTCTTCTTCCACATCGTACTTTTGCATCAGCTGTTTCAGTTTCTTCTGAGCTGTTTCTTTTTCTCCGCCAACACCCTGTTCTGCCAAGGTTTTCAATTTCTTCAGGAGATCAATTTTCTTCTGGTCCATCATTCTCTCTTGTTTCCTTCTTTCGCCATTACGTTCTGGATTTTCTCGATTTCGTCGCGCAGCTCTCTGGTAGCACATCTCAGATTCTCTTCTGCATCGTCGATGTATCTTGAAGGATATTCCCATTCGTCCAGCATTCTCAATACGTCGTATAATGTCTGCTGCATCTGTGCTTTCTCTACCAGATCCGGAATAAGTTCATCTGGATCCTGTGCTTCTTTCTTCGAATATGGGTTTTCTTCCTCCGATTCCTCTTGGCTTTTTAGCATAATGCAGAGCCCGTTACGCTCGCTTAATTTATACGCGCCAACCTCTCTTTCGAGATATTTTGATATCCATCGTCCGCCAGCACTAACACCTTCTCTTTTTCCTGCAGACAGATCTATTATTGAAATCCATGTGGTTGGTTGTATTAATCCGGCATTCATATGCATTTTGATGATCTCTCTTACTCTTTTGTTCATGATGCGTCACCTCCCATCTTTAAAGCGCACCGTGTGCATGCAGCTCCATCCAATCCGTTGTAGAGAATAAGAGCTTCGTCTTCCGGTCTCTTCCAACACATATCACCGCAGATCGGGCAGTGGATCTTTCTCCATCCTTTCTTACCGTTTGGTATATTGTCTGCTAATGGCATGCACAGCCATCCGCCTTTGTCGGTTGCTTTTCTCGGCTGTATGGTTGCGGTGATGTTTTTTCTTGGTCTTTCCATCATTCTTCCTCGCTTTTTTTCTTTTGTATTCTTCTGTTCCACTCTTCAACAGCTTTGTCTCGTTCATCTTTTGTGATTTTCAGCTCGCCATCTTCAAGTGTGGCTCTTAATTCATGTACCCACGGAAGACACGTTCCACATTCCGAGCATTCGATTCCAAATGTAAAACTTACATCATGATGAGTGGATCCATTGGCTATTGTTATCATGTTTGCCTTTCCACCGCAAAACGGGCATGGCATTAATCTTTCGTTATAATTCATCTGGTTCACCTTCTTTCTCCTTTTCTTCGTTACATACACCCCTGACGGCTCTTGCGAATTCCTGGGTGTTGATCATTGCACTTCCTGTATTCTGTAGCACGTTTATTTCTTCGCAAGCTTCGTTGATGAACCTTCTCGTCTCTTTGCACATTTCATCTACATAGCTGTCTACAATTTTGAAATAATAAGCGGCTAATATTTTTGTTGTTGCAATCGAAACCGCAATAGAAGTCGTGACGCAGGCTATTGCCATTGCTATTACCATTTTTCTTTGCCCTCCATTTACGCTTGTCCTCCTTTCTACCGCTTACGCGGTTTTCTCAATTGTGTAGGTGATTTCCACCTTTTCCTGTTCTTCCAGAAGAGATATCAACACCTCAATGATTTTTTCCATATCCGGTTTCATATTCGCCACCTGCTTTCTATCTCCTTGGTTTATGTTTATGTGTTACAGTTTGTACTTGTTGCATTCTCTATGCCGGTTCTTTTTCCTGCTTGTCCATGTCCGCTCTGATCTTCAGGATCTCCATGTTGCTCTTCGCGATCATAAACGCCTGTGGATCATGTGTTGCCAGATGTTTGGCTGTTTCTACCATTTCAGCGATTTCTTTCTTTTCTTTTTCACTCATTGCTTTTCTCACCTCTTTCTTCCTTGTTTTTGCCTTCTCTTACTTCGTTCAAGATCTGATGTATCAATGCTGTCTGATACACGATTTCTCTTGCCATCAACGAATCTGGATCTAAGCTCACCTGATGTTTTCTTTGTTTGCTTTCTTTTAAGAATTCATTTCTTTGAATTTTTGCAAAACGCGAAAGCATTTCGTAATCATTCCGGCTATCTGGATTTTTCATTTTTAATGCTTCTTCTATGCATTCTTCATCCCCTGTTACACTTTTCCCGCAGTTCGGGCAGTAGTTTGCTTTTCTCGGAAGTCTTGCTAAACACTTATGACATTTCATATCTCTCACCTCACTTCGTCCTGTTGTAAATCTTTCCATTTTCTCCTATACTTGCTTCATTTTTCTCACTATGGTAAAATTTCCCATAAATTAAATTAGAGAGAAGGGTTTGTTATGAGTAACAATCACAGAGATTTTTCATCTCCATTAGCTGATTTGGGTATCCAGAAAAACTTTGTCACTCCCGCCATCACGGATTTGAATTCCGTATTTGTCCCTCTGGATTTCCCGAAATTATTACCAGAATTACTCGAAGGTTGTAAAGTGTCCGAGTCCTCTGATATCTTCAAAAAGATTTCAGAAATTGGCGGACTGTTTAATGATTTTGGAGTGAATTCTTCATTCAAAGCATTTGAATCTTTTATTCCAGGGATTCAACAAGTACTTATTGATTTTGAGGATTCTAACGATCTTCCTGATGATGATTATGTAGTCGTTGATGAAAATGCCGTCAAAGTTTTGGATCTGACTGGTAGTGTTTTTGTCCCGCTCGGAAACTATAAAGTTAAGATTCATACATGGACCTTGATTGTTCTGTTGTTTGGTATATGTAAATTTCCTTTCACGCAGTATCAAAACTATCAACAAGCCAAGCAGACAGCTGAGTATCAAGAAAGAATTTTGGAAATCCAAGAGGATACTAATAAAACTCTTCATGGTCTTGTTGATTCCATCGACGCTACAAATTCTTCTCAGCAGGAAGTCATTGACAGCTTGTCTGATGCTACAAAGCGTCTGCTTGATTCTTCTCAAGTGCCTTCTGCAGTTTTTCAAGATCCTGAATCGTCTGTTGATCATTCTGCAGTGACTCTTGATAATAATCGTGAATAACTGCATAATTTTTTGTGTCTATTAGGCTTGCCCCTATAAAGACTATGCTTGTTGCAACAAAGAACAAAAACAGGTCGCGGATTGTTTTTTTCATTTCTTCGATCTGTTTTTCTAATTGTTCAATCTTTTTATCCATCTCTCTTCACCTCATTTCATGCTCTGTTCTTCTGAACCTGTTTCATCTGTTGCAAATAATTGAAAATACTTCTTTGTCATGTTAAAATTTCTTAAATAAATAATGAAAGGAACTTTACCATGAATGTCATTAAATCTCTCTTTACACACGATAACATTACCCTCCTTCTTTCCATCTTTGGTTCGGTCGGAACACTAAGCTCTTGGATATTCACAATAATAAAAAACAGAAAAAACTTATGTATCCAATTAATAGGAAGGCGTTTTTCAGATGATGCATGTTCTCTCTTGGTTTATGCGATGTTTGAAAATAAATCTCACCTACCTATTTCAATCACGGGAATTTCTGTACAACTTGATTCTATTTGGTATCCTTGCGAAAAGATTCCGCTTACTACATTTACAGAAACAACCCGATGCAAAGATAAAATCCTGTCCCATCATGAATATCAATCCTTGCCTTTGCCTATTTTTATAACTGGTCTTGGCGGGACTTCTGGTTATGTTTATTTTGAATTTCCAGAATCATCTCTTCCACCTGATGCCACTCAGCTGACTTTTCTAATTTCAACCAATCGTGGGAAGCCAATTGAAAAGAAATTGTCACTTGGGCGTCAACTTGATTAATGTATTTTCGTTCTGTAACGATTATTCCTTTCATTTTCTACCTTCTTTTTAAAAGTTAAATATTTTGAACTATTGGCGTAAAAAAATAAAGTGGAATATCAGATTCTGTCAATTTTAAAACCTCAATAGCCCTACATATATCAGTTTGTTTCCAAGGGATCTCGCCATTAATTTTTAGAGACAATGTCTTTTCAGACCAATTCATAGCTACTGCAAAGGCCCTTTGACTACCAAAGATTTCTACAATTCTCCCCTTTAACTTATCATAGTTAAAAGCCATTCTAAATCCTCCTTTCTTGTTAGTTCAATGTTTTGAACCATCTTTATCTTATCACACTCATTTTTAAGTGTCAATAAAAAGATTCAATATTTTTAACTTTTTGGTAATATATGTTGAACTTTTGGTAAAAACATGCTATATTTTATTTCAGAAAGGAGATTCCAAAAATGAAAAAGGAAAATACTTCTACTCGATTAAAAAAATTAATGAATGATCGTCATTTAAAGCAAGTGGATATACTAAATGCTACGACTCCTTATTGTAAAACATATGATGTTAAAATGAACAAATCCGATTTGAGTCAATATGTATCCGGAAAGGTTGAACCAAACCAAGATAAATTATTTGTCCTTTCAAGGGCCCTTAGAGTCAATGTAGCATGGCTTATGGGTTTTGATGTACCTATGGTAATACAAGAATCTTCCGAAAATTTAATTAATAATGACCATTTCCAGACGCAAGATGAGCGTGAGCTGGTTCTCTCATATCGTAAGTTAAATGAACAAAACAAGAAAAAATGTTCTATATATACAAACACGCTTCTTACCAATCAACAGATGGAAGAAGAACTCATGCCAAACGCAGCACACGAAAGCAGAAAACCATACACCGCAGAAGAACGGCAAGCCGATGAAGATATGCTCGACTAAATCCATTTTATCGGACAACTAAGCATTTATAATATCACTGGAGGTGTTGACCATGAAATACAATGCTTTACTAAATGAAGCCAATGCCGAAGGTATCTCCATCAAAGAACGTCCTTTTAAAACCTATGATGGACGGATAAAAGGCAAAGACATTTATTTACGAAAAGATATGAATACAACCGAGAAATCCTGTGTACTTGCCGAAGAACTCGGACACTATTACACCACTGTCGGAGATATTCTCGACACGAATGTTCCTGAGAACCGTAAGCAAGAACGTCAGGCACGGCTCTGGGGTTATAACCGTGTAATCGGATTATTCGGTCTGATCAGAGCCTGCGAACACGGTTGCAAAGACAAATATGAAATTGCAGACTATCTGGATGTTACGGATGAATATCTGGAAGACTGCATTAACTGTTACCAGGATAAGTACGGGGAATGCAAAACTGTAGATAACTACACAATTTATTTTATTCCCAACTTGATGATATTTAAGAAAATATAATATATAACTTGATTCATCCAGTATCTCTAACCATAAATACACTGCCCTCTTGATACGATAGTATTTGTATGGCGGAGATATCTGATTGAATAAACAAACTCTGGAAAAACGAAATATTTTGAAACAAATAACACGAAAGGAAAATACGTATGAAAAAGAAAATTGTAGCACTGATGCTTTCCGTAGCACTGGCAATGTCTTTTACCGCCTGTGGCAATTCAGACACTTCTAAAGCTGATACCAAGAAAGAAGAAACTTCTAAAGACGGTGGAACACTTAAAGCTGAGAAAAATATTCTGAGTGTAGAAATTACTCTTCCAGCATCACTGGTTGAAGATGATTCAGCTACTCTTACAGACGAGGCAAAATCTGCCGGTGTAAAGGAAGTCACTAAAAATGATGATGGATCCATTACCATGAAAATGACAAAGAGCGCTCACAAAAAACTTCTTAACTCCATTAAGGAAAGCGTCGATCAAAGCAATGACGAAATGCTTTCAGACAAAGAAAATTATCCTTCTTTTGATTCTATCACTTACAATGATGATCTTACTGAATTTACTGTTAATGTCGATTCGTCTCTTTATGGCGGAATGCAGGGTTTCGCTGCTCTTGCATTCTACATGGAAGGAAATATCTATCAGGCATTAAATGCAGTTCCTGAAGATCAGCTTAAAACCGTTGTGAATTTTGTCAACAAAGATAGTGGAGAAGTTATTGAAAGCGGTGATTCTTCAAGCATGGCGAACTCACAGTCAGATTCAGAAACTATCGCACAATAACAGTAGTTACAAATAAAAACGCCCCAGTGTTACCAGCACTGGGGCATTGAGAAAACTATACTTTGCAAGGAACTTGCGGTATAATCCTCTCCCTCACAGAGACTATTATATCACAAATTCCTGGCACCGTGTAGGTGTTATTTTTGTACCCATTTTTGCGTAACATTAAAGAAGGAAAGGTGATATGATATGACGACTAAAATTGAACGCTGCGCCATCTATATCCGTGTGTCTACTACCGAACAAATGATGCACGGTAAATCGCTTGAAGCACAAAAAGAATATCTTACCAATTATGCCCGAGAACACAATATGGCCGTCGTTGGCATATATGCTGATGAAGGGAAAACAGCCCGTAAAGAGCTCAAAAAGCGGAAGGCTATACATTCTCTGCTGCAAGACGTAGAAGCCGGGAAGATCGATGTTATTATCTTCTGGCGTATCGATAGATGGTTCCGTAATCTATCTGATTTCTATAAGGTGCAGGATATTCTTGACAGTCACAACGTCCGCTGGATCAGTACCAGTGAACCAGGCATTAATATGGAAACCAGAGATGGGAGGCTGCAGCTTAATGTGGTTCTGTCGATTGGCCAGAACGAAGTCGATACCACCAGTGAGCGTATCAAATTTGTAAATGAATCATCGATCAGAAGCGGTAAATTAATTTTTGGCGATGCAAATATGGGATATGGCTATAAGTCAGGTATCGTTGATGGACAGAAACGCATGGTTAAGGACCCTGATCGAGAACATGTCGTGGATGCATTTTATAAATATTTCTTCAAGCATCAAAATAAGTGCGCTACGCTCAGATACATACAAGAAACCTATGATCCTGATTTCAGTTTCGGAATCATGAGGACGCTTCTTTCCAGCGAATTCTACAAGGGCACCTATCGAGGATTCCCTTACTGCCCTGCATATCTTACTGAAGATGAGTGGAACAAATTGCAGAAGATACAAAAACGAAATGTTAAAGCTACGCCTTCCGGCCGCATCTATCTGTTTGCCGGATTAATTCGATGTCCCGTGTGCGGTCAATTGCTATGCGGTACCGGGTGTTCGTCCATCATCAACAGGAAAACTGGTGCCAAAAGAACTTACTGCTATTACCGATGTAACAGGGCAATGATCGATCACATATGTTCTTACAGACACAGATTGAGCCAGAACCTTGTTGAGAATTATCTACTTGATAACTTAGAGGATGAATATAAAAATTATAAAGTAAAGTGCGAGAAAATCGAAAAAGAGAAAGAGAAGCAAAAGAAAAAGCAGTCCCCCGAGAAGTTAAGAAAAGAATTGGACCGTCTTAATTTTCTATTCCAGAAGGGACGAATTGAATGGGATTATTACAACGAAGAGTACAGTCGTGTCGAAAGCGAATTAAATGATCTGCAGAACTCTCTTCCAGAACCAGCTCCAAACTACAGCTATCTTGAAGAACTATTGAATACAGATTTCCGGACCATGTATGATCAATTATCACAAGAAAATCGCAGAGCTTTCTGGCGTTCCATCATTCAGGAGATTCATGTGAACGAAGACCATGCCATAACCTCCGTCGATTTTCTGTGATGTGTCTTGTACTAACTACACTGTTCCATTCGGAGCCGACAAAACTATGACGGCCGTCCTCTCCGGAACTG
>UMEM01002240.1_pt1 | contig 13939 bp, 15 predicted proteins | sample 1964761 | NCBI WGS metagenome assembly UMEM01 (sample SAMEA4836021, study PRJEB28245) | human gut metagenome | biome: gut microbiome; material: fecal sample | place: Denmark | collected 2008 | reverse complement strand
AGCGAATTCTTAATTTTTTATCGTTAAGAAATCTACTCAGTAATGAACTATTTTTTACAATATATATTTTATAACAATTTCTATTTCAAATATTCATAACCAAATTGATTAATAATAATTTTAAATTTATAGGATATCTTAACATTTTTTTATACTCTAATTTTTCTTTTAAATTTTTATCTCTTTTTACAAGATTTATAAGGTATTCTACAATTAAATTTACATTTTCCTTACTGCTATTTAGATAAATATCTTCTGCAAATTTAATTTTCTCATATTTTTTTAGATTTGAAGATTCTTGGACAAAGTTTCTCAAACATTTATATAAATCAATTTTAATTTCTATATTTTTTTCTTTTTCATATTCTTTTAAAACTCCACCAATAGTTGTATATGATTTTTCAAGCATTAAATCAATTTCTTTTTCCTTATATTTTTCTATATCATTTGTAAAACCTAGGAAAAAATTATAGACATACTTATCAACCCCTAATTCCTCAGGAGTTGATTTTCTGATTCTATAAATAATTGATCTTGATTTTATTGTAGAAAGTATATTTAATCTTTTAGAAATTAATATAAAAAAGTTATCTTTTGTTGGCTCTTCTATAAGTTTTAGCATAGCATTAGCACTTTCTTTTCTTATATCTTGAATATTTTTTAATACAAAAACCTTAGCTCCACCTTCATGAGAGCTAGTATAACTTTTTTTTATTATATCTCTTACTGTGTCTATGTTTAAGGTATCAACAACCATTAAATCACTATATAGATTTCTAAAAGTTTTATCTTTTATTTTATTTTTTTCATCTATATTTTCTATATTTCTTGAAAATAATTCAGCAGAAAATTCTAAAGCTATATTATAATTCTTTTCTAAATCATCTCCATAGAATAGATAAGTTCCAGATTCTCTATTAAATGATAGTTCATTTCTTAGAAATTCATCTAACATTTTATCTTTCAGCCTTTTCTATTTTTCTAAGAAATTCTATTTGATCTAATGCCAATCCTGCCCCCATTACAACACTTTCTAATGGGTTATCAGCCAAGGTTACTTTTAAATTTGTGTATTTTGTAAGCATTTCTGGAAAATTTCTAATTAGAGAACCTCCTCCTGTCATTATCATACCTTTATCAACTATATCAGAAGCTAATTCAGGTGGAGTTTTTTCTAGAACTGTTCTTATACATTGTAATATTTGATCAAGAGAATCTTTTATTGCCTCTCTTACTTCCTCAGAAGTAATAGTAACAACTTTTGGTAGTCCCATTAATAAATCTCTACCCTTAACTTCCATAGTTTCTTCTTCCTCTAATGGTAGAGCTGTTCCTATTTTCATTTTAATATCTTCTGCTGTTCTATCTCCAATTAAAAGATTGTATGTTTTCTTTACATATTTTATTATATCAGAATCAAAGTTATTTCCAGCAACTCTTATAGTTTTACTTACAACTGTCCCTCCAAGAGAGATTATAGCCACATCAGTGGAACCTCCACCAATATCTATTATCATATTTCCTTCTGGAACTGAAATATCCATTCCTGAGCCTATTGCTGCTGCTCTTGCTTCTTCAATCAAGTAAGCTTTTTTAGCTCCTGCTGAAATTGCAGCTTCTAAGACTGCTCTTTTTTCTACACCTGTTACATCAATAGGCACACAAATCATAATTTCTGGCATAAAGAAACTATATGAACCAAATATTTTTTTAATAAAATATTTTATCATAGCTTCTGTTATATCATAGTCAGCAATCACCCCTTCACTTAAAGGTTTTACTGCAACTATTGTGTCAGGAGTTTTTCCTAACATTTCCCTAGCTTCATTTCCAACTGCCAATACTCTTTTTGTTTCTTTTTCTATTGCAACAACAGAAGGTTCATTTAAAACAATTTTCTTATGCTTTTTACTGTAAACCAATGTGTTTGCTGTCCCTAAATCAATTCCTATACTTCTGTTTGCTCTAAAATTAAAAAGTCCCATTTTATTCTCCCTTTATAACTATATTTATAATTTTTTTTATTTCTTCTTCTTTTTTCAGTAAGTACATTGCTCCTATGATGGCTTCTAAGGCTGTTGCTTCCTTATATTCCATCACTGTACAACTTCTTGGAAAGGTTTTTATATTACTGTTTTTAGCTCTTTTTCCTATAACCCTAAATTCTTCATCTAAATCATCTATAATTTTCTTATAGATTAAACTTTGATATTTTGCATTAACTTTACTTTTTACATATCTATTTAAAGTAGGAATATTATATCCAAACTGCAAATAATATTTTCTTATTTCTAACTCCCAGATAGCATCTCCTAAAAATGCCAACTCTAAACCACTATAATCTCTTATATCCTTTGAAAAATCTACATTGTCCATGTAGTTTTATCCTTTCCATCTTTAATCTTGATACCTAATTCTAAAAGTCTATCTCTTATTTTATCAGATAATGCCCAGTTCTTTTCTTCTCTTGCATTTCTTCTAAGTTCAAGTATCAATTCTATTAAATCAGCTGAAATATTATTGACTTCAACTTCTAATTTTAACTTAACACCTAAAACATCTTGTATTATCATAACAAGGTAAGAATAAACTTCATCTATAACTTCTAAACTTTTTTTTGAAATATTTGCTTCATCTAAGGTTTTATTAACTGCTTTTACTAATTCAAAAATATGCCCTAAGGCTTGTGCTGTATTAAAGTCTTCATCCATAGCCTCTATAAACTTGGCTTCCATTTCTTTTTTAGTTGCTAAAAGTTCTTGGCAATCATCTGTTCCTTTTATATTTTCTCTATCTAATTCTTTAATTCTTTTTAAAGTATTTTCTATTCTTTCAAGTGAAGACTTAGTTTGATTTAGTTCTTCATCTGAAAAATCCATAGGTTTTCTATAATGAGAGCCCAAGACAAAAAGTCTTATAACTCTACCCTCAAAATGTTTTAATATATCTCTTAGAAGTACAAATGAGCCAGATTTAGACATTTTTTCTCCATTTATTTTTATATAGCCATTGTGCATCCAATATCTAGCAAAAGTCCCTCCACAAGCACATTTAGATTGTGCCATCTCATTTTCATGGTGAGGGAATATTAAATCTAAACCTCCTCCATGTATATCAAAACTATTTCCTAAATATTTTCTTGACATAGCAGAACATTCTATATGCCAGCCAGGTCTACCTTTTCCCCAAGGAGAATCCCAACTTGGTTCATTAGGTTTTGATGCTTTCCATAGTGCAAAATCAAGTGGATCTCTTTTAACTTCATTTACATTTATTCTTGCTCCACTTTCTAAATCTTCTATATTTTGTTTTGAAAGTTCACCATAACCATCTTTATATTTATTTACTTCAAAATACACATCTCCATTTGATTCATAAGCATAGCCTTTATCAATTAGAGCTTGAATAATTTTTATCATCTCATCTATATTATCAGTAGCTCTAGGTCTTATCATACCATCTTCTTTTAAATTTAATTTTGAAGTATCTTCAAAATATGCTTTTATATATCTTTCTGCTATTTCTTTTATTGAAACATTTTCTATATTGGCCTTATTTATCATCTTATCATCAACATCAGTAAAATTTTGAACATAAGTTACTTTATAGCCTCTATATTCCAAATATCTTCTAACTGTATCAAAGAAAATAGCAGGTCTTGCATTTCCTATATGAATATAGTTATACACTGTTGGTCCACAAACATACATTGATACCTCATTTTCCTTCAATGGTTTAAATTCATCTAAATGTCCTGTCAATGTATTATAAATCTTTATCATAGTTTTTATCCTTCTCCCTTATTTTAAAAACTTTAAATCTTCCTGTACTGTAATTTTAATATTATCATAATCTCCATTAATAAATTTAACTTTTCCAGATATCATTTCCACTAAACTTGAATCATCTGTGGCTAATATATTTTTTTCCTCTGCCATTTGATGGGCTTTTTTTAAAATTTCAAATTTAAAAGTTTGTGGTGTATGAACCATTATCAAATTATCTCTATTTGGTGTTTCTAACACTATTCCATTTTCATCAATAATTTTAATAGTATCTTTGCATTTTACACCAATAATTGCTCCATCACAATCATCATTTAAAATTTTTAGACTTTCTTCTATATATTTATCTTTTAAAAAAGGTCTTGCTGCATCTTGGATTATTACAATATCCGTATTTTCTATTTTTTTTATAGCATTATAGATAGAATACTGTCTTTCACTTCCACCTTCAACTATATATTTGACTTTTAAAAATAAATTTTTGTCTTGACAATATTTTACCATAAAATTTAAATTTTCTTTATTAGTTACTATAATAATATCATCTATATATTTATTGTCAAAGGCAATTTTTAAAGATGAGTAAAAAAGAGGCTCTCCTTTATAGTTTAAAAATTGTTTAGGTGAGTTCAAATTCATCCTTTTCCCTTGACCTGCTGCTGCTAAAATAAAAGTAACTTTCTTTTTTATTTCAGAGTTACTACTGTACATCCAAGTCCTCCCTCACCATGTCCTCCTATTCTATACTCTTTAACATATTTACAAGTTTTCAAATATTTTAATATTCCTTCTCTTAAGGCTCCTGTGCCTTTTCCATGAATTACATAGACTTCTGTATAGCCATTTAAAGTAGCTCTATCTAAGTAAGTTTCCAATTCATAAACAGCTTCATCAACCATTTTTCCTCTTAAGTCAATCTCACTTCTTACAGGAGTTTTCTTATGAGTATTCATATTGTAAACTTTTTCTTTCTTTTCTTCCACAACTTTTATTTCATCAAAAGGAACCTCTAATTTTAAAATTCCTGCTTGTACCATTGCACTTTCCTTAGAAGTATTAATCTTTAAAATATTTGCAAACTGATTGATACTTTTTACAAAAACTCTATCTCCCACTTTGAAATTTACCTTAGTTTTTATCTTTTTAACAACTTCCACTGTCTTATTTTTTTCTTCTCTAAGTGCAGTAGATAACATATTCAAGTTCTTTTGAATTTGTTTAGCATCTTCTTTATTTTTTTCTTCATGTTGTATTTTTTCAACAAGTGCAGATGCTTTTGCTCTCATCTCATTCATCATTTTTTCTGCTTCTTCATAAGCAGATTTAATGATTTCATTTTTTTGCTTTTCTATTATTAGAGTTTCTTGTTTTGCTCTTTCTCTATCAAGTCTTGCTTCCTCTTGTAATCTCGCAAATCTTTCTCTCATTTCATCTAATTCTTGAGATTTAGTCTTGATATTTTCTATCATCTTTTCAACTTTTTTATTATCTTCACTTATATATTCTCTTGCCTTAGAGATTATACTTTCTGGCAAGCCCATTCTTTGTGCAATAGTTAAAGCATTACTTTCTCCGGGTATTCCTACCAATAATCTATATGTTGGAGAAAGTGTATCTGTATTAAATTCCATTGAAGCAGTTTCTATACCTTCTTCATTGTAACCATAGGCTTTTACTTGACTATAATGGGTAGTTATAAAAGATTTACATTTCTTTTCATTTAAGTAATCTATAACAGCCATAGCAAAAGCTGCTCCTTCTATTGGGTCTGTTCCTGAACCTAATTCATCAAGTAAAACCAAAGAGTTTTTTGTAACTGCTTCTAAAATTTCTTTTACATTTTTTAAATGGGCAGAGAATGATGATAGAGATTGCTCTATACTTTGTTCATCTCCTATATCTGCAAAAACTCCTTCAAAAAATCCTATCTTAGAATTTTCTGAGGCAGGAATTGGTATTCCTGAAAGTGCCATTAAAGTTAAAAGCCCAGCAGTTTTTAAAGCAACAGTTTTACCCCCTGTATTTGGACCTGTTATAAGTAAGATATCATAATCTTTCCCTATTTCAAAAGTTAAAGGAACAACCTTATCTTTATCTATAAATGGATGTCTTGCTTTTTCCAAAGATAAAATTTCTCTATTGCTAACTGTTGGAATTTCACATCTATTTTCATTTGCATAGATAGATTTTGCATTTAAAATATCTAAATACATTACCTTTTCCCCAATAGTTAAAATATCATCTTTATTATTTCTTAAAAGTTCTGCTATTCTTAATAATATTTTTCTGATTTCTTCTTTTTCCTTAGTTTCTAACTCTCTCATTTTATTGTTTAAAGAAACTATTGAAAGTGGCTCAATAAAAACAGTTTGCCCACTTGAACTTCTGTCATGTTCTATACCTTTGATAAGTCCTTTAAAATCATACTTTACAGGAGTTACCATTCTTCCATCTCTTTCTGTAATTATTCTTTCTTGGAAAGCATTAGATAAAGATGGTTCTTCAAAAAGTTCTTCAAATTTTCTTTTAATATTCATATTTAAAGTTTTTTTATGAAGCCTAATATCTCTTAAATCAAGAGAAGCATCATCTTTTATTTCTTTTTCAGCATTGATAGTCTTATTTATCACATCTTCAATCACTCTTAAATTAGGAATATTTCCTATTGTTTCTCTAAGTTGTTTATATTTTCCTAATTCATCAAGTTTTGATTTAAAAATTCTTACAGTTCTTAAATTTACATTTATATCCCAAAGTTCTTCAACTTCAAGATAAGTTCCTATAAGTTTTATTTTTTCCATAAGGCTATTGATGTTTCTAAGTCCAATAGCTTCAAAACCACCATCAAAAGAAAGTAAATCCATAAAATCCTTAACTGTTTTTAATTCGTTATTAAGTGCTGATAAATCTTTATATGGTACTAAATTTTCTATAACTTCTCTATTGTCATCTATCACTATATTCGCTAAAATCAATTCTTTTAATTTATCAAATTCTAAAACATTAAAACTATGTTTATTCATAACTACTCCCTATATATAACTGAAAACAGTTCATTACTAGCCAGATTTCTTAACAGATAAAAATTAAGAATTCACTGCAAGTTCACTAAACTCACTTCGTTCAAACACAGTGAGATTTGCTTGGCTCATTCTATTTAATTTTTATCTTAAAATCTGGAATGTAACTCACTTGTTTTCATTTTATTTATATCAATTATTTTTAATATTTATATATTTCACTTTTTATATTTTACAATAGAAATATATATTTTTCAATTTTTTCTATCATTATAAATATTTTTTATTATATAAAAAAATTGTTTGTTGGCTACTTGTTGGCTATGTCAAAAAGAGAGAGCATTTTCATAAATCTATGTTGAAGAACTTTTAAAATTAGGTATAGACTTAGAAAACAATATTTTTGATATTATAAAAACAATAGAAAATCAAATAAACGAATAAAAGTCCAGCTAATAACTGGACTTTTTTATTTATTCTTTTTTATCTTCTTCTCTTAGCTGCTCTAATGCTTTTTTAAGTTTCTTAGGTATTGGTACTCCTGCTTTTGCAACATTTTCTATTATGCTAAGCAGTTCAGTTGCACAGTAAAACATTCCTACAAGAGTTCTAAACGCTAAGTCTGGAACTAATTTATGCATTAAACTAGCCCCGCATAAAATAACTAGGATTAAAAGTTTTTTTCTTAATCCCTTAAAAGCTCTCTTAGAATTAATATTTTGCATTTTATACCCAACAATTAGCCCAGTTAAATAATCAAGGAACATTAAGCCAAATAATACCTTTGCTAATATATCAAAGCCTCCTATTAACCATATCAAAAAAGCTATAAAATATGCTCCAAATTTTAATAAAATTGCCACTTTACCAACCCCTAATTATAATCTTAAAATTTTATACCAGTATGCATAATACTCTCTGGCTTCTTTGGTCCTATCTATAACAGCTCTATCTTTGTATCCCTCATTCTTCAACTTAGGTTTCCAAGATGTTTCTCCAAAATACTTAACTGCCATATAAAACTTTCTTCTGGTCCTGTTATCTACTCCTGTTTCTTTCATAATAAAGTTAAATATTTTATCTGCAAGAGTTCTATTTATGCCAGTATTGTTATAAGTACTATATAAATAATCGTGGATAACTGCTGCATTAATATATTTGCCATAAGGATTATATAGCCATTGCAAAGATTTAGGTACAGAGGCTCCATCAGTGATGAAACCCTTAAATACCTTTATTTCATACCCATTGATTGAATAGATATAATCTTGGAGCAAAACTGCTTTTTTATTTGAAATAAACTCTAATTTTAATTTAGTTTTCTCCATCTTCCTCATTACCTTTTATATCTACTTTATATCCATTAGCAAAGATATCAGAAAACTTTTGTAATGTCTTTTCTATAATATCAATCATTCTTTTTCTGCTAATAAATTTTATAATTATAATTCTTGCTATCCAAGGTAAACTAGAAGTTCTAAATAATATAAAATTTACTGCTGCTTCTAATTTCTTTCTATTTTCTCCGTGATTAAAACTTTCTTCAGCAAAAATAACTGATTGTCTAAATACATTTACATATTGTTTTCTGTTGTAAATAAGATAAACTAAAATCAATCCTGCTACTGCTATCCATATCCATTGTTCTATACTAAAACCTGCTAAATACCCTATTGCTTGATTAATAAAATCTTTCATTTTTAAACCTCCTGTTATTTGTTATAAAAATTAATTCTTTGTCTTAATACACTTAAATAGCCTCTCATAAATTTTAGCTGCTCTTTTAAATAAACTTGCTCCAAACCTTTTAATTCTCTAAACTTTTCTCCATTTACAAAATTTTCTAATTTTGTTACTCTGTCTTGTAATTCATTTTTTTCCACAACCATTCTTTCTACAAATGCTTCCATTTCATACCTCCTAAAATTTTTATAATAAATTTGTCTGACCAGACTGTTTATTAAATATTTTCTTTTATAAAATTAATAAATAAATCTACAACATCTTTTTCCACAGAAAACTTCAAAGACTCATCGTTATTACTACCAAAGAAAGGCTCAATAAGTATGTAAGTGTCTTTTGATTTACATATTCCATAGCCTCCCCTAATTTTAGAATCTTGAATTAAGATTAAACCTCTTGTAACTTCTTTCTTTTCTGTTGTTAATTCTTTTCCATTTACAACCTTAGTTTCTTTTAAAGTATTTTCTTTGGTCCTTATCTTGCTGTCAAACTTGTTTTGCAATCTAGCCATAAAATCTGTTGCTAGTGCCTTAGCCTTATTATTTCCACAGTAAACCAAGCATTCGCAACCATTAGCTTGCTCACTTGCTGCTGCATTAAAGTGAAGTTCCATACAGAACTTATAATCATTCTTGTTAAGTTCTTCCAGCACTTCAAACATTTCTCTTGTGTAATATTGATTTGGCTTTCTCTCATATACATCTACCAATGCTGGAATTTCAGTTTTAATTTTTTCCGCTATTCTTTTCCAGTAGTCATATTCAGAGCCGACTATTTGCGAATATGCTCCTTTGCTTCTTTTGTTATGTCCGATAATTAATGCTACTTTCAATTTTGTTGCTCTCCTTTCTTAAAAATTATTAATTAGACTTTGTAATTTGTTGTTTTTAGTTATTAATTAGATGAAGCTATATAAAACTACCTCTAATTAATTTAAACTTTTTAAATTACATTTTGACCAATTTATTATGTATTTCTTTTCTCTTAGCTTCAAATTCCTCTTTTGTAACTTCTTTTGGTGCTACCTCTGTTTTAAAATAGTTTTCTGTATCATAAACTGATTGAGTAAAAGTTTTTCCAAAACCAGCTAACACTAATGATTTCTGTAAATCTAATTCTAAACCGAAATTATCTTCAAAATACCAAGTTATAGGTTTTTCTTTTCCATAAATAGTTTTTTCTGCCAACATAAAAGTTACATTTGAAGCCAATAAAGTTATATCTTTATCACGACATCTCTGTCTATGTTGTTCCCCTTCTACTTGATAATCAAATCCATACTCCAATACAGCAGCTTTTATATTATCTATTGTGTTAAAATAGTCTTTTTGTTCTCTCTCTGTATCATAATCCCACTGTTCTTTTTCTTTGTTCCAAGTTAAGTATTTTTCATTTTTTTGAGGTTTAGGTATTTTGATTATTTTTTTATTTCTTATAACCTCTCCAGCTTCAAGTTGTACTTCTATATCATTTTCAACTTTTTCTTCTCTTGTCATTTCTCTAATTGTATTACCGTTTAAAATCGGATAATTAAACGGTGCATTTCTTTCAACTATTATTGTTTCATCTTTTTTTACTTTAGGATAATATGAAAAAATAACATCCCAACCACCATATAATTTAACTTCTTCTGATGTTAAATTTACATCAAATAAAACTTTTGGTAATTTTTCTTTTGAATATATATAATACATAATTTATTCTCCTTTCAAAAATTTAATATTTTTAGGATATCTGTTCCATCACTAAATAGACAAGGTATAAGAACTCTAAAAGTCAAAGTAACTTCAAAAAAATTATAAGTGTCTTTTTGACTAGCTACATATAACTATATAAATCTTAATAGAAAAATAAAAGTTTATTCAGTAGGAGGTCAAACACTTGAAATTACAATAATTGGTATTGTTTAAAAATTAATTAGCAGTTACATAAGCAATAGTCGTCTGCAAATTTCTAACAGTTATTCCAGCATTATTATGAGTATAGAAATTTCCATTTGGCTCTAATCTAAGCCAATGATAGTCCATCTTAACCCCACCTGTTGAGGCAATAGCTGATAAATATTCAACACTTTTCGGTCTAAATTCTGCTGGTAAAGGATTAGCAGGCATCACTATATCTTTATTTGCAACTCTTGCAAATTTTATTTCCAGTATACAAATATTCATTATCTTTAACACAGTGTAATGAATGTACATATCACTATTAACATCTTCTGTATTATGGTAACTGTAAGTTTTAATATTGTATAGATTTTCCAATCTATTAAGATTTTCTAATATACTCATATCTATAAAGTTTCCATTTGGCATAGGAGCAGGTCCACCAATTTTACACTTATAATATTTTTTTGTTAGTTCTGAATAATAGACATTCCCAACAACAGCATTTGAAATAGGAAAATCCCCGTCGTGTTTTCCAACTGCTGATACAAGTCTATCGTTTAAGCCTTTTGATTTTTTTTCTGTATCTCCTTTTAATTTAACAACATAATCTTCAATTTTATCCCATAATTCATTCCAAAAATCTCTAAACTTTCCCTTGTGATTTGCTTTCCATACTGGTAATTTCATTTCCTTTGTTACTTTTTCAACTTCTAATCTACCTTGTGGATCTTCTATCCATTGTGTCATTTTTACCTCCTTGAAATTTTAATTTCTTCTAATTGACTTAATTCCATTTCTTCAAGTTCTGATAAACTATACATTTCAATATAGTATTCTTCTCTTGCTAGTGTAATCTTTTCAATTTCTTCTAATGTCATTTCGTGTAATTCTGAAATTAAATAGTCCTCTACATAAATTCCATTTATAATTTCAAGTCCTACACCTGCACCCTTTATTTTTCTTACTAAATTAAAAACTTCTTTTTTATCTAATTTCTCTGGAATACTTATAAGAATTTTCCCAGATAGTTCAAGTATCCTAAATTCTTCCTCATTCAATTTAAAATATTCTGATAAAATTCTTATAATTTCCTGTGGACTTCCTAAGAACTGTAAAAGTGATATTTCAAATTTTAGTATTTTCCTATACTCAATATCATTCAAACCATTTCTTTGAATTTTAAAATTACTTCCTAGTAAATCCAATAAATAGCCTTCTGATTTATCTATATCATTGAAATTAGAGATTAAATTATAAATATTTCTTATTCTAAAATGTTTACTTTCTGCTATTTCAAACATTTTTTTAGAATATACTGTATTATGATATATATGCGGGACACGATTTAAAATCATTGATTAACCTCAATAGTTATGTCATTTTCATTAGCAACTGCCACTTCCTTAGTAGATAAAATATAATCAGCTTCCCGCTCGCTGTATTTTACATCTCCTAATTTAAGTTTTAGTGTTTTTATACCACTTGTATTTTTATAAATTTCTCCAATTATTTTATATAGATAAATAGTTCCAGCTGGCTCAACTTCATCTAAATATTTTAAGTAAATATCTTTTATTACTTTTTTAAAATCTTCTTTCCAAATCTCCTTAATAGCTTCAACTTCAACTTTCAAATATATAGTCTTTTCTGTTGGTCTTGTAAAACCTACTGTTATTTCACCGAAATTTTTTGTAATATCTCCAACAGTTCTTATTCCTGCAATTTTATATTCATAAAGAGCTTTTAAGATATTTTCGTTAGTATCTCCATAGCAAATACATTCATAACTGTGTGCTAATCTTCCAGCACTATCAAAATCATCAGTATCGTTTTCTATGACTTGACATTTCTGTACATTTGTATTTTGAAGTATATAATTTTTTATACCCTCTGTTGTAAATGAACTCTTTCTATCAAGTCTTTTTAAATATCTTTCTCTTAACTCTGTATCTGTTTCTAAATTTTTACCACCAAGAGTATTTAATTTGTTATTAATTGATATAACTCCTGTTAAAATCTCTGTTTGTTCTGTTATAGCTCCTGCACTAACATTACCATCAGTTCCAGCATTTAAGGCTATTACTTCAATATCTGTCTCTCTTTCAATTGTTGTAATAGTAGATGTATTTAATGTTACAAACTTAACCCCTGATTTAGTTTCTACACCCCAAGCCTGTGGTATTTGTGTTCCAATTTCTGCTGTAACTGTAATCTTGCCTACTGCTTTTTTTGCTTTATTCCAAGTCATACCTAAATGACTTGTTATAGCATTTAAGTTGCTCCCAGTCGCCGTATAAACTGATAATTGATTAAATGCTGATAATGCTTGTAAATAACTATCGTATTCTTCTGCACTATCAAACCTTAACCAAGCAATAATGATATTGCTGTCAGTTTCTCTTAAATCTGGCTTTACACTTTTAAAGTCATTTAATTTTCTTGTATATATTTCATCTATTGTAGGCACTATAAAACCTTTATCTGTTATCAAATTGTGTACACCTCCCCATTAATTCTTATATTAGCAACTAAAATATTATCTTCAAATTCAATGCTTTCAATTTTTTCTACACCATCATATTTATTTATAACCTTGCTGACTTCTTGAATTATCCTATTTTTATTATCTTTTAATTGTAAAATACCTGTGTTAGTATCATTCAAATATGGAGTACCCCAAGCTGTATTTAATGCGAATTGTCCTTTGTTTTGCTCTAATTCAACTCTAATAGCTTGTACTAAATCTTCTGCATTACTAACAATTTCACATACTCCGTTATCAAATACTAATTCACAATCTCTGTCTAATTTTGGACTTGTCATATTTCCCCCTATTCTGCTTTACCTGTTGAAGTTTGAGGGTCTCCTCCTGGATTATATCTATGTGTATGTCCTTTAAGGCTCTTGCCTGCTCCTTGTACATCTTCTGTTGCTGTAACTCCACCAGTTATTGACACATTTCCTGTTTGTTTAGTATCCCCAGTTTGTGTTGTATTACCATTTATAGTTAAATTTCCATTTAAAGTAACATTACTTATGATAGTTGTTTCATTACTTCCAGCAAGTATTGTTATATCTCCATTACCTTTAATTTCTATTCTAGTTCCTGCACCTTGTAAAATTATATCTTCTGAATTATCTTCAAAACCTTTTTCACAACTTCCTATTATGTATGGCTCATTTAAACTAAATCTTTCAAGGCTTGTTTCATCTGATAATGCTGTTTCACTAAACCCAACCCATACAATATCTCCAACTTTACGAGGTATTTGAAAAGTCCAACCACCAAATTTAAGAAAATCTAATCTTACATCTATAAGTGGAGGATAGTTTATAAGTTGTTTACATAGTTCTCTTTTAGCGAGAGGTTGTACAGTACAAGTTCCAGCTCCATAATTAATTGATTTAATTTTACAAGGTAAACTTGTGTGCAATTCGTTCAAGCTATCGTCTATTAATGTTTTTATAACTTCTATCATTAAACCACCTCTACTGTTGCCATTGC
>UMEM01010408.1_pt1 | contig 14012 bp, 16 predicted proteins | sample 1964761 | NCBI WGS metagenome assembly UMEM01 (sample SAMEA4836021, study PRJEB28245) | human gut metagenome | biome: gut microbiome; material: fecal sample | place: Denmark | collected 2008 | reverse complement strand
CAAAAATATCTTCCTGTTCTGCGGAACTGCCCCTTCTTTACCGGGCTTACCGACGATGAGATCTTGTCCATTCTGCACTGCGTCAGTGCAACAAAAATCACCCGGCCCCGGGGCTCCTATATCTTCCGTGCCGGAGATTCCACAGAGGTCATGGGACTTATGCTGTCCGGCTCCACCCTTGTGATACAGGAGGATCTTTGGGGACACCGCAACATCCTGTCCAAGTGCAACACCGGAGATTTTTTCGGCGAGCCTTACGCCGCCACTCCCGGTGCCATCCTGAACATCAGCGTGGTGGCAGAGGAGGATTGCGAGATCCTGCTGCTCAACGTCAAGCGGCTGCTCACCGCCTGCCCCACCGCCTGCGACCATCACCAGAAGCTCATCCGCAATCTGGTCAGTGTTCTGGCAAACAAAATACTGCTTTTCAACGATAAGATCACCCATGTCAGCAAGCGGACCACACGGGAAAAGCTGCTGTCCTACCTGTCTGCCGAGTCCATCCGGCAATCCTCCCTCTCCTTTGACATCCCCTTTGACCGTCAGCAGCTGGCGGATTTTCTCTGCGTGGAACGTGCCGCCATGTCGGCAGAACTTTCCAAGCTGCAAAAGGAAGGGCTGCTGGTCACCAAACGGAATCATTTTGAGCTGTTGGCCCGTTGACTCTTCCATACGCCGCCATGGGCAGTTTTTCGGGCGGTTCGTCCCTGCTGCGTGGGTATAAAAAAAGCGGCCGACCGTTTTGGATCGTCCGCTGAAGGGATGGTTTGATTTTGTTGGTCGAATAATGGAAATTGTCAATTACTCTTTGCCTCAGCGTAACGTTCCTTTCCCCGCCAATTCGGCATAAGTTCTTTTAATGTTACAGTTTCTCGTTTTTCATAATCAACCATGATTTCCATATCTTCGTTTGCTTCATTTAATTGATAAAAGAATTCCTGACAAGCACCACATGGCATACCGCTCCCACCTCCGTTTGGCGCGCTGTCGCGGAATGCTATAAATCTTTTTATTTTTGTCTGACCACTGTTAGCGTACATATTCAGTGCGGCAAGTCTATCGGCACAAATATTCATCACTCCGCTGCAGCTTTCAATGCAGAATCCCGTATAGATATCTCCGTTTTCAGCTTCTATTGCACAAACTACATTGTGCGCATATATAAAGGGAGATACTTCCTCTGGATGATATTGCTCTTTCGCCTTTTCATACATTCTTTCCCAAATATCCATTTGATTTTCCTCCACAACTTCCGAGTTATCCCCCTCAGTATACCACGCTTTTTTCCTGCGGAAAAGATACCGCGCACAAAAGGCTCTCCGGCAACTATCCGCGCCCCAGCTCATACAATCTAACAACTATGTACCGGGAGGGATATCGTGTGCTGCTGACCTTGCTACAATTTTTCGCCACAAAATTTCTGTTTCTGGCGCTCCATCTGGAAAGTGGCGCATTTCACCGCAGCTTTACGCCGGAGCTGGCGGACAAGCTCGCCGCCCTTTACGGCATCCCGGTGGAGGACATTCTGGACGACTACACCCTGTTCCTGCACCGGGGCGGCGGAGACTTCCTCGGCAGATACCGGGAGGCAAAAGGCTGGAACCGTCAGCAACTTGCCGACCACGCAAAGGTCAGCCGGACAAGCATCCGCTGCTGGGAAAGTAGACAAAAGACCATCAGTCAGAAGTGCTTTTGCCATCTGGTGGAAAACCTTGGTTCCGATTTTCCATCTATGCTTCGCATATGAGGTATGGCAATTTTTCTCCGGTCAAACGAAAAAGCTCGTCTGCAAGCCACGATATGTGGCAGCGCAGACGGGCTTTCGTTATGGAATCATTCTGTTTCAATTATTCTGATATTCGCTCTGACTTACATGGCGTTCCGTAAAACACGCAGTCGTTCTTCAAACGTTGCTTTCCATGCCGGATGCTCGGAGAATACGGTGTGCTCCACCTGACGGACTTGGTTCAGTCCGATGTTCCGCACCGCTTCCACTGCAGCATCTTTTTGGCTCAGATGGCGTTTTCCCACGGTCAGACAGTTTGCGCCTTCTGGCGTGTCGTACTGCTGAAACGCCCGGTTGAAGTCCATCAGGTCATGCAGACGGATGGGCTGATTGGTTTCGTTGTCTACCAGCAGACCCCAATTTTCCCAATGACGGTCGGTATTGCCCACCAGATAATCCAGAATGTTCATCATATAGTAGCTGGGAGCATCCAACTCTAAGATCTTATCCAGCGTGTTCCAATCATGGTTCGTGCAGTAGACGTCATAGGCTGCATAGGTCACAAGACTGTATCGCTGAGATGTCATGATTTTGCTGATAGAAACCGGCTCATTTGCAAACATCCCCTGCTCATACAGTACCTGATGGCAGTCAAAGCACCGGCAGATTTTGCTTGCCAGCACTTCACGTTCCACCGCTTCCCTGCCACCATCCTTGTAAAGATAGAAGCCATCCTCTTTTCGCACCCACGCCTTGGGGTACAAGCCGCCCGTAGACAGGTCATTTGCCAGAAGATGGGCGTTTGTCACCGTCATTTGGTGCCCCCGCAGCGCAATATCCACAAGCGCATTGCTTAAGGAGTGCGCAAAAAGGTTGATATCCTCGAATCGAATCTTCTCGTTTTCTTCTTTCACCCAGAACACATCCAGCAAAGACAGGCAATGGTAGGATAATGCAATCTGTGCTCGTTCCCTGTCCGTAACACTCTGAGATGCACCGATACTATTCAGGATTTCCTTGGCGTAGGTGCGATCCAACGTCAGCATCCGGGAGGCGCACCAATAGTAAAAGTTCGTTACATTATTGATGCGCTCGTCAAAATCATCCGATTCCACCAGAACCAGATCATAGGGCATGAAATCCTCGAGGCAGACCCTGCATTCCCCTGTCGTGCTGAGTTGTGCCACACAGCTTTCCCGGTGCATGATCTCGTAAAACATGGTTTTCATCCCTCCCTGCGTTCTGTGTCTTGCTCTGTATTTATATTACCTTCTTTTTTCACGGGACGCAAGAGCTTTTACTTTTCAAAAAGCTTTTTCTGCTGCTCCATCAGGACGGTTTCGATACGCTCTTTCAGCAAAAAGCGGAACTGTTTTGCGTGTTATGCAATGCCATAGGATACCATATTGGCCGCCAGCAATCAACAGTTTTGTTGTGTCAGCCGCATTTCAAAACACTTATGTAACACAAAAAGCCCCACGCTCAACACTGCCTCTGAATCTGACCGTCTCTGGTCAGAGCAGAAAAGCATATGTTGAGCGTGGGGCTTTGTTTATCGGCTCGGCTGCCAGCCGGGCTTTTGGTGTTCCTTGGGTTTGTAAGTTCCTTTGGTAGTATCGATCACCGCCTGCAGCAATTCGAGCTTCTGCCATGTGGGGCAGTTCAGACGGTCGATTTTTTCGATCACATAGTTGGCGTGGGCGGTTGCGACCCGTTTTCCGAGTTCGTCCCATCCCTCTTTCGTTTTGGGGTAATGTACCACCACTTCAATGGGGGCACTCTTTCGCATGGCTCACTCACCTCCGATTACATCGCTATCACCTCATTTTTACGGATTACTGGTTGTCCGCTATTCGCTGCGGTTTCCGCTCAGAACATTCAGAGCCAGACTGACCAGCAAAGCCATATCAATGCGGAGCATTTCAGCCTTGCTGGCATAGCCCATAAAGCGTTCGATGCGGGATTTATCGATCGTGAAGATCTGCTCCAGAAGAATCATGGACGGTTCTTCAAAGGCCGGGTTGGAATCCACCAGCACATGGGTGGGCTGGTTTTTCTTCTTTTCCATCCGGGTGGTAACAGTTGCAACGATCAATGTAGGCGAATGACTGTTTCCAATGTTGTTCTGCAGAACTACCACAGGGCGTTTCCCGCCCTGTTCCGAGCCGATATGCGGCTCCATGTCTGCATACCGGCTGTCCACCGATGCCTTCAACCGTGCCGCAGAGCCGCCAAAAACGCAACGTATTTTCTTCTTTGAAATACCAAACGAACATTGCCGGCATATCCAAGATACGTTTTACCCGCCCTGCAATTTCCCTTATAATAGCACCGCAGTCTTGAAACGGCTGCAACATTCCCATATCACAAAGGAGGCTTTCCGGTATGGGACAACGGCAAAGTGAGATCATCAAAAATCACATGGAAGTCTACTGGCACGACTATGCGTCGGCCAGCAAGGGCGTCCCCATTACCGAGGCGGGGCTTGTGGAAAAAGCCTCCGTTATTGGACGCACCGGGCTGATGCTGCTGGAATGCGGCACCGGCGCATGGCGTGTCCGAAGCTCCATGAACACCCTTTCGCGGGAGCTGGGAGTCACAACAACAGCGGACATCGGCCTGTTGTCCATTGAGTTCACCTGCTTTGACGGTGACCAGTGTTATACCCAGTCACTCTGTCTGACAAATACGGGCGTGAATACCTCCCGGCTGAACCGACTGGAGCATTTCGTCAACGACTTCGACCGGGAAGGAAAATTTATGACCGGCGAAGAACTGCACAGCCACCTCGATGAGATTGAGCGCATCCACGGCTTGTATTCGCCCATCGCACTGGGCTTTGCAGCTGCACTGGCCTGCGGCTGCTTCACCTTTCTGCTTGGCGGCGGCATTGTGGAAATGCTGTGTGCCTTCTGCGGTGCAGGCATCGGCAACTTTGTACGGTGCAAGCTGACAAAGCACCATTTCACCCTGTTTCTGGGCATTACGGCGTCGGTCTGTTCAGCAAGCCTCGTGTATGCCATCCTGCTGAAGATGGCAGAGGTGCTGTTTGCCGTATCGGCGCAGCACGAGGCGGGGTATATCTGCTCCATGCTCTTCATCATTCCGGGCTTTCCGTTCATTACCAGCGGCATCGACCTTGCCAAGCTGGATATGCGCTCCGGGCTGGAACGTCTGGCCTACGCCGTCCTCATCATTCTGGTGGCAACCATGACGGCTTGGATCATGGCACTGCTGCTGCATTTGCAGCCGGTGCAGTTCCCTGCCCTGAGCCTGACACTCCCGGAAGAGATCGTGTTCCGGCTGCTGGCAAGTTTTGGCGGTGTGTTCGGCTTTTCGCTCATGTTCAACAGTCCCCGGAACTTGGCAGTCTGCGCCGCCCTTATCGGTGCGGTAACGAACACGTTCCGGCTGGAGCTGGTGAGCCTTGCGGGCTTTCCGCCCGCTGTTGCAGCGTTTCTGGGCGCACTGCTGGCCGGACTGCTGGCCTCCTGCCTGAAGAGCGCCGCCGGTTATCCCCGCATCTCCGTCACCGTGCCGTCCATCGTTATCATGGTGCCGGGACTGTATTTCTACCGTGCCATCTATAATCTGGGCATCCTGTCTCTGATGAACTCTGCCACATGGTTTGCAGATGCCATTCTCATCATCGTGGCACTGCCGTTAGGGCTGATCTTCGCCCGTATTGTCACTGACAAGACTTTCCGTTATTGCACCTGATGTGCAGCATTTCCATTCTCCCATATAAGGCAAAACGCAGCGAATCTTTTAACGGTTCGCTGCGTTTTGTTTTGCTGTGATGCACTTATAAAGGGAGTTCGTTTACAGGGCGTTTACTCGCCGTAAACGATCTTGGTAGCAGTTTCCACATGGCGTTCCAGCCGGTCGGCAAAGTGTTCCAGCGGCAGAAAAACGCCAAGTTCATCGTAGCGGGTTCCGCCGTCCTTGAGCGTATCCTGTCCATAGTAGACCACGGAACGGGGCAGTGCGTGCTGCAGCTTCATCTGGATATCCCAGACGGTGGAGTAGGCCTCCGCTTCCGTTACCTTCTGCTTCACGGTGTCCGGCAGTTCGTAGATCAGCAGCAGCCCCAAATGCTGGTTGTAGTGGTACTCCACCACATCCATCGAGCCTTCGTCGTAGCCGTGATACTTGCAGTAGCCGCTGGCAAGGTACATTTTTACCTTTTCCTGCTTCTGGAACACCCGGATGAACCGGTCGTATACTTTGCTGCTCACGGCAAATTTGTTGTTCGGCAAAAGAACGCCGGCATCATCCGTCAGGATCACCGGGTTCGGCTGACCATCGGCGTTGAATTTGAACGGGATCAGGGCAGCGTTCCGTAGCAGGTCAAACATACTGTGCTGGCAGATCGCCATCAGAAAGGCAGACAGATCCTTGTTCTCGTAGGCATTGAACAGCGCTGCGGCAAACTGCTGTGCACTCACGGTCGGCGCATCCAGTACGTCTGCCATGTCCAGCGAGTCGTTGAAGGTATCCATCAGGCGTCGGCAGGCTTCTGGATTTTTCAGGATCTCCCCGAACAGTGCCTCTGCCTTTTCTTCTCTTGAAAATATCGTTGCCATCAAAAAGACCCTCTTTCTGTTTATTTCCAACTACTATTATAGATTCATAATGCCCCGCTGTGAAATACTGCTTTCATATTGCTGCTATATGCAGAACACTTTTTACGCATTTTCCAAGTGACCGCATAATGGACACTGCAATCATGAAATTGCACGAGGGAAATCGAAAAGTATATAAGTTGGTTTGAACGGAGGCAGTTCCTATGTCTGAGGTCAAGAAGGTCGTGCTGGCATATTCCGGCGGTCTGGACACATCGATTATCATCCCGTGGCTGAAAGAGCACTATAACAACTGCGAAGTCATTGCCGTGTGCGGCAATGTGGGGCAGAAGGGTGAGCTGGAAGGCTTGGAAGAGCGCGCCAAGGCAAGCGGCGCATCCAAGCTGTACATTGAAGACCTGACCGATGAATTTGTGGAGGATTACGTCATTCCCACCATGCAGGCCGGGGCAGATTACGAGGGTTATCTGCTGGGCACCAGCTTTGCCCGCCCCATTTTGGCAAAACGCGTGGTGGAGATTGCCCGCGCCGAGGGTGCGGATGCGGTCTGCCACGGCAGCACCGGCAAAGGTAACGATCAGGTGCGCTTTGAGCTGGCCATCATGCACTTTGCACCCGACCTGAAGATCATCACCCCGTGGCGCGAGTGGGACATCCAGAGCCGCGATGAAGAGATCGACTATGCCGAGGCTCATCACATCCCGCTGAAGATCAGCCGGGAGACCAACTACTCCAAGGACAAGAACCTGTGGCATCTGAGCCACGAGGGTCTTGATTTGGAAGACCCAGGCAACGAGCCTCAGTACGATAAGGCCGGCTTCCTCGAATTGGGTGTCAGTCCCAAGACCGCACCGGACAAGTCCGAGTTTGTGGAGCTGGAATTTGAAAAGGGCGTGCCTGTGGCTCTGAACGGCGAGAAGCTGAAGCCCGCTGCCATCATCGCAAAGCTGAATGAGATCGGCGGCCGCAACGGCATCGGCCTGTACGATGTAGTGGAGAACCGTCTTGTGGGCATGAAGAGCCGCGGCGTCTATGAGACCCCCGGCGGCACCATCCTCTACAAGGCCCACGAAGTGCTGGAGACTCTGACGCTGGACAAGCTCACCGCCCACAAGAAGCGCGAGCTAGCCATCACCTTTGGTGAGCTGGTCTACGATGGCCAGTGGTTCAGCCCCCTGCGCAAAGCCCTGAGCGCCTTTGTCACCTCTACGCAGGAGCATGTCACCGGCAAGGTGCGTCTGGAACTGTACAAGGGCAACCTCATCAATGCAGGGGTCTGGTCGCCGTTCTCTCTGTATCGTGAAGACATCGCCACCTTTGCCGCAGGCGGTGACTATAAACAGAGCGATGCCACCGGCTTCATCAGCATCTATGGTCTGCCCACCAAGGTGCAGGCCATCGTAAACAGCGAAAAAGAAGGGCAATGAAGTAGTTTATAGCAGTTCCTTTTTGAGAATCTGCCTGACATGGAGATCCTGACCCACCCGGAGCGTCTCGACCAGATGCTGCCTTGGGGAAAGATCATTCAGGAAAACTTTGCATGACAAAATGAGGCACCCGATTCTGAGTCGGATGCCTCTTATCTTTCTGTGAACACACTTTCACTGGGCGGTCACTTTCTTGTACGGTGACCATGAACTCTGCACGATGTCAAGTCCTAGACAACTTTTTTCACATATAAATTTGAAAAAGCTCAAAAAACAAGCCCTACAAGGTTTTCGGTCGGTCTTGTGGTCCAATTTGAGCCTTGTAGGACTTTTTCTCTATTTTACTTCTAATACTTCATCGGATAGCGAATTATCTCAACAAATCGGATAAGCTGCATTTTGCTCTTAATGGCCGACCGTCAGAAGTCCCACCGACACGATAGAACACCCTGTTTCCTGCTTTTCTTGCAGTAAGCAGTCCCATCTCATGGAATTTCATCACAAACGTCCGAATGGTTGCATACGCAGCGTTTCGGAAGTCCTTTTCCAGCTGCTTTGTGGTAAATTCCTCTGCACCATAAGCAGACAGAACATACTCCCAGAGCAGCCGTTCTTTTTCTGTGATTTTTCCTTCCGCAAGAGCAGTTTGATATACCTCAAGATCAGTTTTCGGCGGGACTGCATCCACCTGCAGGCGGTTATAGACCTCATTGCAGAAGTAGAACAGAAAGGGAGTCACATCCGTATAGCCGGAAATCAGAGCATTTCTCTCCACGCGTTCGTAGGCTTTGTAATATGCGTCCTTGTTTTCAGCGATGTATCGGGAAAACGGCGTGAACAGTGCCGCAGGATAGCCCTGCTGAACAAGATACCAGAGGTGGAATAGCCGTGCAGTGCGTCCATTCCCGTCAAAATAGGGGTGGTAGTACGCAAAGGCAAAGTGCAGAATGGCAGCCTTATGCAGCTCATTGATGCCGTCATTGGCATTTGCAAAATCGACAAGACATTTCATGGCACCGGGAAGCCGCTCTGCCGGAAGTCCCGGTCTGGGTCCTTCACCGCCCACAACAAAAACCTCGCCATGCCGATAAAAGTGGTTTGGCAGTAATCGATCTTCATCCGGGAGATAATCCTCTGTGCTGATCTGATATAGGTGATGCAGATTCTCCTCGGTGATCATATTCTGACGATCCGCGATAAACTCCAGTCCGCGCTTCATACCATAGATGCGGACTTCTTGTTCATCACGAGGGGCATAACCATCGAGGATATAACGGATACTGCTGCGGGTCGAGCGGATACTTTCAATTTGAAAAGTAGCATAAATTTCCTCGGTCATCGCCGACAAACCGAAGTTTTGTCCACTGACAGGGACAGAGAGCAACTGCTTCATACCATTTGTTGAAATTTGCGCGAGGTTCGGCAGGTAAAACAGCTTATTTCCAGAAAAATCAGTCAACGGCAGAGGCTGCGCAAAGTTTTGCCGCAGCAATTCGGCAAATTCTTTGACGCTGACAGTCGAGTACTTGTATTCCATCCGATTGAGTTCAAGCAAATGCTTATCTGAAAGCATTTTGGCAAACTGTGCCCCATCCATTCTGTCCACCTCGCAGTTGATACTTATTGATACTACATAGTATCAATATATCGATTCTTTATAAAAAAGTCAACCGAAACAGACCGAACCAACTTTTTTTCCATACTCTCCGTCAAAATTCCCGCGGCACAGCCACGAATCACATCTCCATCGGCTTATTCCCCACTTCGTCCAGATACGCATTCAAAAATTCCGCTGCAAGGCTGTTGGGACGGATGTTTTCTCTGGCTTCCTGTGGGGTGAACCACTTGCAGCGGTCCACTTCGTGGTTGATATGCAGCGCCTTTGCGGTTCTGACGAAAGCCGTAAAGTTGCACATCAGCGTGTTGGACGGCTCAAAAAACTTAGTACGGTTGAACCGGAGGTGCTCTACTTCCAACCCGGTTTCTTCCCGGACTTCCCGCACCACGGCGTGTTCTTCTGCCTCACCGCGGTTCACATATCCAGCCACCAGAATATAAGAGGGCTTGCCGTACTGCTGGATGAGCAGAATTTTCCCGGTTTCCTCATCCACAACAATCATGCTGACTGCCACATTGTACATCGGGAACCGATATTGCTGGCATTTCGGGCAATAAGGCACAATGCCCTCTTCTTCCAGTTCTTTTTCAATCAATGCCGTACCGCATTCAAAGCAATGCTTCTGAATCATTTTTACACTCCAAACACTGTTTTCGTCAGCCGGATACCTGCTGCCGTCTTCATCGTATGTTCCATAAAGGTTCGGATTGCCTGCTGGTCGTACCCGCTTTCGGACGCATTGACGATATAATCTGCCTCAATCAGAATCTGATAGTCAATGCCGTCGATCTGCGCCGGACTATGGTGGTGCCCTACCAGATAGGTCACCCGGTCGATCTGTTCTGCTGTCATGCCGGTATCCGCCAAGAACTCCCGCACCAGCGGGGCACCCTCCTGCTCCTGATATTTACCATTGGTGTTGCCGTACTTTTTGCGGCAGAGCGGGCAGGCGATATCGTGGGTGATGGCCGCCACCTCCAGAATAAACTGCGTGTCTGCGTCCAGCCCCTCCAGCTCACCAATGGTTTTGGCATAGGTCCACACGCAGCTCAGGTGCGTGATATCATGGATATTCCCTTCGGAAAAGGCGATCATCTTTTCCATGATCTGTGCAATGGTCATCATTTGTTTTCACTCCCGTTTTTAATACTTAAATGTTCACCTTGATAAACGCGAACTTATTCTTCAAATTTTTTATGACACTTTGGACATTCTTTAGGGATCGGCCTATAACCAACAAGCGAGCAACCGCAATAAGGACATTTCATCATGGTGAGATGATATACAATACCACCAATAACAACCATTGCACCGATTAGCAGGCATAGGTTTACTCTGTACTCCTTTGCCGTCATTGCTCCTATTACTGCGAGCAATATCCCTATCATCAAAATGATCCAAGAAATGGCAGCCTGCTTTTGTGGGCTATTGTTTTTCATATAATCACACCCCTCTACAAATTCCGATTCATAAAATCCCCGTCAGCGCCACTGCAACCAGAAGGGACGGCAGCAGGTTTGCCACCTTGATGGTTCTTGGCCATACCAGATTGATGCCCACACAAAAAATCAGAATATTTCCTACCAGCGAGAGATTGTTCAGCACAGCGTCCGTCATAAAGCCGGACAGTACTACCGCAAGAGCCGTCATGGCACCTTGCAGCACTGCCACCGGAATAAATGAAAACACGCAGCCCTTGCCCATGGAGGACGCCATGATGAGCACAATGATAAAGTCCAGAATCGCTTTTGCCACCAGCGTGGAATGGTCACCGTAGATGCCATCCTGAATGGAGCCGATGACGGCCATGGCCCCGATGCTCACCGTCAGGGATGCCGACACGAAGCCGTTGACGAACTGGTTGTCGCCGTCACTGCCAGTCTTGTGTTTGAGCCACTCGCCAAAGCGTTCAAACTGTGCATCCAGATCAATAAGTTCACCCAGCAGCGCACCCAACGCCAGCGATAGAATCATGACCATAGAGCCACCGGTGCTCAAAGTTCCGTCTGGCCTAACCGTCAGTATCTTGGAGAGCGTTCCCGCCGCTCCCAGAAACACCACGGAAAAGCCCGTGGCTTTGATGATTGTATCCTGATAGCGCTCTTTCAGAAAGCGTTTGAACAAAATACCCAGCACACCGCCTATCACAATGGCCAGCGCATTGGTGATCGTTCCCAATCCCCGCATTTTCGTTTTTCCTTTGCTTACTGATTCCTGTATTTGTTTAAGACTTCATCCGGGATATGACAGTAGCTGCAGTCTTCCGGGTACCGCTCCAGATGGTGCTGATGCTCCTCTGCACTCCGGACGTAATTCGTCAGCGGCAGCACTTCCACAACGATTTTATCCCGGTCCTTCCGGCTGTCAATAAAGGCTCTTGCTTCTTCCAGATGTCCGGGATTTGTGCTGTAAAGCCCCGTGCGATACTTTTTTCCAACATCAACGCCCTGTTTGTTCAGGCTGTACGGGTCGATGATTTCAAACAGATGCTCCATAAGCTCTGTAACACTGGTACATTTCTCATCAAAGACCACTTTAACGCACTCTGCGTATCCATCATACGGGCCGTCCAGCGTGTTTGTTGTTCCGTTGGCTCTCCCGGCTTCGGTCGTCCGTACACCGGGCACCGTGTCAAAAAAATGCTGGACACCCCAAAGGCACCCGCCTGCAATGTATACCGTTTCCATACTCTTGACTTTCCTTCTTTTACTGGTACAGTTTGCATCCATGCTCTGTACTCCTTACGGCCGTGAAATCTTTTGTTTATACTCGATTTCCATGATGCACCCCTTTATAACTTCCACAAACGCGAATTTATCGTTCCTGTATTTCCTTGCCGCTGAGGTACTCCACGTCTATTTCAAAAATTTGCACAGCCTTTCCTGCATGGGCAATTTCCTCATCAGCTAACTGTTCGCTGGGATAGTATTTCATTGCAAATCGTTTTAACAGAGTTGTTGCTCTTGCACCGGATTCTACGAGGTGGCATCTGCCGAATACCACAACGCTCTGCACAAACGGTGCCCAATCTTCTTCTTTGATGGTTTCATTTCCATATGCCGTGAAGCATACTTTGTCACAGGCACGCAGTGCATCTACTTTATGACCTACGCGCGCTCCATGAAAATAAATTTTCTGCGCATCGTCATCGTAGACATAGTTGATAGGAATTGCATAGGGATATCCGTCATCTCCATTTACGGCAAGAACGCCACGTCGGCTGGACTGCAAAAGAGCCTTTGCCGTGTCGATGCTGATTTCATTTTTCTTTTTACAAATTGTTCTGAACATGATATTATTCTCCTTCTTATGCTGATACAACTTCCGATTTATCAAATAAGAATTTCCGTCATTTTTTTCTCTTGATGCGGCTCGCTTCTAAGAGTAGGAACGAACTGTTCTGTTGCCGGAGACGGACCATTCGGGTCGGTCTCCGGCAGTATTTTTGTTATCGCGTATTAAAAAACAGCCGGAACGACTTTCTGCTGCGCTACATCGATGATGCCGTATGTATTCAGTCTGAGTTTTGGAATGACCGGAAGGCTGACGAAGGCGAGGGTCATAAAGATGCCGATATCTTCCGCTACACCATGTGCCTTGAGGGCATCGTTCAGCGCCTGCATTTTCGCCGCAACGCTCTCTGCGCTTTCGGTGCTCACCAATCCGGCCACCGGAAGCGCAAGTTCTGCCACGACCTGTCCATCTGCCACAAACGCAAGTCCGCCTTTGTTTTTCCGCACAGTGTTGCCGGCCAACATTATGTCGGCATCGTTGTCCCCTGCCACGATCAGGTTATGGGAATCATGTGCGATGCTCGATGCAACGGCTCCGCATTTCAGGCTGAAGTTCGATTTTCTCACCTGTGGATTGGTTCTGCCCTTATTCTACCACGCCTTGCCGCTGCGGAAAAGATGCCAGGAACAAAAATGGCCCCGGAGGGCTTGTTACAGCTCTCCGGGGTCACCTTATGTGCGTTGTGCCTTGGCGCAGACCGTCAGCACTCCACTGCCACCTTGATCACGCCGTCCCGTTTCTTTTCAAACAGCTCGTAGCCCTCTGCGATCCGGCGCAGGGGGTAGGTGTGGGTGATGAGCGGTTCGGTATCGATCTTGCCTTCTGCAATGAGACGCAGCGTTTCTTCACAATCGCAGCCGTCCACGCCGCCGGTCTTGAAGGTGAGGTTTTTGCCGTACATTTCCGGCAGCGGCAGGGTCTGTGCCTTATCGTACAGCGCCACCACCGTCACAACGGCGTTGGGCCGTGCACACTCCCATGCCAGCCGGAAGGTAGTGTCCGCCCCTGCCACTTCCAGCACCACATCGGCCCCGTCGTGGTCGCTGTTGGCGCGCACAAAGGCGGCGCAGTCATCCGGCTGCACCGTGAGCACCTGCGGGTAGTGCTGACGGATGAACTGCAACCGGCTTGCGTCCTTTTCACAGACGATGATGCGCTTGGGGGTGTGCAGCATGACGCACAGCAGCGTGCAGATGCCGGTCGGCCCTGCACCGAGGATCAGCACGGTATCCTCGGGGGTGATCTCCGAAATGCGTGCCGCCCAAAAGCCGGTGGCCAGCACATCGCCCACCAGCAGCGCCTGCCGATCGGTAACGCCGTCCGGGATCTTGTTCAGTCCCTGATCCGCAAAGGGCACCCGG
>UMEM01011907.1_pt1 | contig 14027 bp, 20 predicted proteins | sample 1964761 | NCBI WGS metagenome assembly UMEM01 (sample SAMEA4836021, study PRJEB28245) | human gut metagenome | biome: gut microbiome; material: fecal sample | place: Denmark | collected 2008 | reverse complement strand
GCTGGTGCGATTATAGCCGCCGTCGTATTTGTAGAGGCCGTTCTGCCCTGCAACGTTAGCGAGTACCCTGTCAACTTCTCCGCGCACCATGTAATACCAGTCTGTAAGGGACACATCGTACGTGTTGCTCGGGCCTATAAACGTATCTGAACGCTCTGTTAGGGCATACGTCTGCCCGCTATTAAGACGGCCCCAGTTAGAGGCACCGTTTACCGCTAATCTTACTTCGAAGTCGTCAACGTATAAAACCTCAAACGAGCCGTTCAGGTCAGCGATGTCCTTAACGTCAAAGTTGCGTAGCACCGCAACATCACCAACACTAAGAAACTCAGAAAAAGCAGAGTCTCCTGACGGGTCATAGATGTAGCCTGTGTTTGTGATACGTTTAGCTGTGCCACCGGCGCTTGGGTTAGCTCCGATGTCGTTTGGCGCTTTCAGTACAATACCGTCAACGTCGTCGTTGGAGTATGTCACGTAGAGTTTCTGGTCAATGACGTCGCCGATTTGTAGTTGCGGTGAAGTTGTGTTGTTAGGTGACGTATAAGGCGCATACACGGCAACAGAGGAACCGGTGATGTCGCTTATCAGGGTATCGCCTTCCGTGACGCCATCAGACTCGATATGCAGATGCCCGCGCCCGGCATCATAGTACGAATACTCCAGCAAAGCACCCGTGGAGTTGAACGCCTTATACGTCTGCATCAGGTCGTTAGGGATTGTCTGCACAGTCCCGCAGATGTCATAAGAGCGCTCATAGGGGCGCGGCTTGTTGGAGCGGTCTGTGAGACTGTTATTAGGCGATGTTGTCTGGTTGTTAGTCGCCGTGTAGTTGGCGTTGGTGGCCGTGTTCAGACCGAACAACTTGGCAATTGGCTTAAGGATAAAACCGAACACCTTACTAACTGCACCGAGCGCCCCGCTACCGGCACCCTCAATAATGTGGTACACGGCGTCTTCGTCTTTGAGTGCGTCGAAGTCGTCGGTGACATCAGTATCATCGCCAATCTCGCCCAGGTAGACGCGCACCGGCACGCCGTCCGGGATACGGTTAACAACAAACTCCATCGGCATCCCGACGTGTTTTGTACGGTCGAAAGCTCCATCAGTGTTTCGCGTGTAGTGCAGGATTATCGCCAAAATTCAATCTCCGTGTACGTGTCTCTGAGGTCCGCCAGCCTGTCAAGCCGTACCTGACGTGAGGCAAGCTCGCAATGGCTGACCATCCCGTCGAAGTAAACTCCTGCGTGCCACACGATACGACCCCCACGGCGATACCCCATAAGCACCGCACAGAAGTTTTCAGGCTTATCAATTTTCGTAAGCCCTTTTGTGTTGCGGTGGCCTTCGTCAAACGCTTCGTTAATTGCCGTCGGGCTTGTAACGTCGAACGCCGGAGTATCTAGCCCGGCATCCGCGCGGACAATGCGCACGTGATGCCAGCAATTGCGCTTGCGAAAGTCGTAAGGTATGCCCGTGTAGTCGTTAATATTCATGTGGTCAACAGGCCGCGTAATAACGGTATCTCTTTAGGTGTCATCAGTATACCAGTGCTTCGTTGGTTCAGCATAGGCGTACCAACATCCGCAGAAAACTCGCCTTTCTCCTGGTTGATGGCCTGTAACTCGTACACGACGGGGCCGTCAGCCGGGTGAGACAGGTCGGTGCTGACGTAACGGCGGAATACGAACTTCGGCAACTCAGTATTGCTCATCGGGATTTTATCCATCTCATCGTCCAGTTGATTGAGGATATCCGGTAGCGTAAACGTTGTCGTCTGGTCCATATCACTATTGTTAGCGGCCCCCGACGCCTCCATCGGGGTTGGCTCAAACGTGATAGTTTCGCCTGTCTCCAGTGTTGCCGTAAGTTCCTGTAGCCCGCGCACAAGATAGTACGTCTTTGATAGCAACGGGTGGCTGATTTGCAACGTGATGTAGTCCATCTCGCCGTCCGGGTTAGACGCCAGCTTACGGCGATAGGCTGCTTCTACTGATTCCTGGCTCATTGCATCGGGTCCCAAATTCGTGGAAACGTTGATTGTGCAGTTCCGTAGGCTTTAAGGAAACACCCCAGCCCGTCACCATAGCAACCGTACAAATCGGGCAGATTGTTAATCAGGCACTGGTTCTCAAGATCCTGGAACGGCGATTTCTCAGCGGTTGCCGTGAAAGTAATTGTCCAGTTAATCCCGTCTTCGGTGGACTCAGCGATGGTTGACGTGATTGTTACCTGGTAATCCTCGATACCCATGCCGAAGTCATGTGCCATCCAGAAACTTGACGCACCGCCATCGACTTTCTCAAGGAACGACAGAAACGCCTGCCGCCCTAGCGCCGATGTAATCAGGGTTACGCTTATCGGGAACACGTCGTAATACGTGTCGCGCCCCTGACGTACACCTCCGCCAGCTAAATCGACGCTCCAGACGTTGTTACGTCTGGTCATTGAGTAGCCTTTTGACACCACCGGCTTAAGGCTACGTGGGAAATATAAGTCGCTCATTATTTGAACCTCGATAGATTGGATGTTAACCTAACACCCATATTATCACTTAAAGCCTGGTGCGTTTCTTGTAGCCTTCCTAGCTTTCGATATTTTGCTGTTACTATTCTGCAGCGAAGCAGCAACTTGCTCCTCTATGATGATACGCAAACGGCCTTCTTCGTCCTGTTCAACGCTGGTGTTGCCAATTTGTGCGCTGGTGTTATTTATAATGCTGATATTGGCCGGCCCGGTACCGCCGCCGTTTTGCCCCATAATTTCTTTCATCTGCTGTGCAGTGCGAACACGCGATGCGCCCGCGGGCATGATAACTTCTGGTTTACCACGTTCGGCGATAGTAGAAGCCTGCCCCGCAGATAACTGACCGCCTTGTTCACGGGCGGACCTGATAGCGGAAATCTGCGCCATACCCGCCCCAACGGCAGCAGCAGCGGCTACAGGTGCCAGGAACGGACCAACAACAGGGATAGCGGCCGTTGACTTATACGCTTCAATAGCTGCGGTGTACGTGGCGATAGTGGCCTGTACGATAGCGAATGCCTTATACGCGCCAGAAGCCTCGCCCAACGCGGACCCGATATTTGAGGCCATGTTACCAAAGGCCGTTGCCGTTGCCTCAGCACGCTTGGTGGCGTATTGCTCGTTGATGGCGTTAAGTGCCGCTTGATACTGTTCCTCTTTAATCAGACCCTGCTCGCGGTACTTATCAGCTACCGCCAGTTTCTGCTGTTCCTGGATATCGAGAAGCTCAAGCTCAGTGGCATTCTGGCCCATAATTTGAGCCATGAAGTCGTCGCCTTTCTGCTGCTTTTCCTGGGCTTCTTTCTGACGTTTATCCAGTTCATCTTGCCGTTTTTGCCCTGCTTCAAGGACAATAGCCGTTTTTGCTTGCTCGTATTCTTTCAGAGACAACGCGCCCTGGCTGTAAAACTCTTTTGCTTTAGCCAGTTTCTGCTGTTCCTGGGCGTCAATAGCCTTTAACTCGTCGTTGTTCTGACGGGCCAAAGTGTCGAGGTAATCTTGCGCCTGATTGCGCAATTGCTCCGCCTTCTTAGCGGCGGCTTTTGCCGCTTTATCGTCGGCGTTTCCGGTGCCGCCAGTTCCGCCCTTTTTATTAACAAGGCTGGCTAAGTCAATTTCTTGCTTCTTGCGCTCGTCATACTGCTTGCGCTGTTCCTCAATTTCTTTCTTACGCTGCTTAGACCTGTCGGTAATGGCCCGGGATTCCGCCGCTGCGCGTTTTATGCTGGCGGCGTATGCGGCGTCAGCCTCTGCGGTCAGGTTTTTAAATGTGAGCGCTGCCGTTTTGCTCGGGTCAAACACATCAGCAAGGGTCTGACCTAACGCTACAGCGTAATCGTCAATGCGCTGGAACCACGCAATAACCTCATGGAACGTCTGCTGAATGTCAGGCAACCACTCACGGATAGCATCAGGTATAGCCCCCAGCGAGTCTGACATATCAACGGATTTGTCCTCGGTGTCGTATGCCAGGTCATTCAGGGCATCAGAAATAAACTTGAACGATTCATTGAACAGTGTCACCCAATCCTGGAGCGTGGCTGCTATCTCATTAGACGCTATGGCGTCGGTGAGTGCCGTGATAGCATCTTCCGCTCTCGCGGCTTGCTCACCTACGGCGTCACCAAAACCGGATTGCGCTACCGCAAGAACAAGACCATCGAAGGAGTCGGCGAGGCTCGACAACTGGCCATCTAAGGTCTTCGAACGCGTCTCCATAGCTCCGGCGAAATCAGTGTTGCCGATGTTTAGCAGGTATTTCTGAATCTCTTCGGAGTTCTTCTTAACGGTAGTCGTTACGCCGCGGAACGTGAACGAAACGGTATCTGCCTGTTGGGAAGACTTAATGCCGAACTCTTTCAGCCGCTCAAACTCAAAGGTACTGGCGTCAGCCACAGCCTCAATCATCTGATTAAGGTCTTTACCCATAGCCGCCGCGGTGTTGCCGTAGGAGATTAACGCCTCTTTGCTGGGATTCAGGCCGAGGGCTACAAGTTTAGTGAAACCCTCTACCGCCTGATTGAGGCCATACGGGGTTTCTTTTGCGAACTGTTGCAGGACGCTGAAAGCCTTAGCCGCGTTCTCGGCGCTTCCGGTCATTGTGATGAGGCCGGAATTCAGCTTATCGAAGTTGCGCTGAGAGTCCACCAGCGCACTGAACACCTGTTTGGCGGTTTCCAGACTGACAATGGCAGCCGCGGCAGCACCTGCGGCTTTGGTAAGCCCGTTCAGTTGTGATGTGGTTTTATCGACGCCGGTCGAAGATACTCGTACTATCAAGCTAGCGGTATCAGCCATGATTTCTACCTTCAAAGATTGCTTCTAAGCCCATGATAATGTCTATCTCGAACAGGCTAAGCTGTTTTTGCGTAACATCGAGATAGGCTTTCAGGTCTTGCCACGTAACGGATTCTCTTGCAAACAATACTACAGCGTCCTCGCGCACGTGTCGCGTAAACTTAATGTCGCAATACGTCTCAAAGGTGGATATAAAAAGGGGCGGGCATTCTGGCCCACCCCGTCGCGCTGCACGTTTTTTCTTATCGATTACACCCATCGCGATAAGCGCCTGTTCGTGTCCGTCAGCTATAGAATCAAACTCTCTGATTTTATGCTTATCCACAAACTCATAGGTGGCGAACCTGTACAGCGCGTCTACTTTTCCTGTAATGCTTTGCGCTCAGCGTTATGGAACGCTGCTACCTGTGTGCCTAATGCCTTGAACTGGTCCAGCAATTTGTTAAATGCTTCTTTAGAGAAAGGCTCATCAAAGCTCCAGCCGTTTACGACTTCTGCCGCGAGTTGCCGGTTGAGGTCTTCCGCCAGTTCGTTAATAGCCAGGTTATATTCAGTATAGTCGCCGGATTCTTTGGCGGCTTTTTCCAGTTCTTCGAAACGCGCCAACCCGCGACGGTACGCAATAATGAAAGCACGCCCCGCTTTAACGGCGACATCCGCATCGGGACTTACAACGTTAAGCCATTCACCGGAGTCTTCGCCGTTTGGCAGCAGAATGGGCATCTTCTTGCCTACCAGTGCTTTCTCTTCGAAATAAAAATCAGAAAGTTTCATTCTTTAATCCTTTGGTTAAGAGGTTACAGGTTAACGATAAATGCGCCAGACGGGAACCACCCGCTTTTCGTGTGCGACACTAGGCGCAAACTTATTCTATCACATTACTTGCACACCCCAATATAATAGGGTACTATTCACTTACACCAACAATGAAGGGGTTTAAAATGTCAAGTTTACCAGTTTCCTTAATTCTGTTTGCACTGCTCGCTTATTTCGCGCCTTTCCTGGTTGCGTACTTCCGTAACCATAAAGCGAAGTTAGCGATATTCATGGCTAATCTGTTTCTTGGTTGGGTTCTGCTGCCGTGGGTATTTATCTTAATCTGGGCGTGCAACTCGAATGTCAAAGAGAAGTGAGCTAGTATAGGACAAATCCTAAACACGAGGAATAAGCATGGCCAGGAAGAAAATAACCGACGAACAGTTACAGGAAGAATTGAACGCCGGTATGAAGAATATCGACATCGCCCGTAAATACGGCATCTCCGACCGCGTTATTCGTATCCGTAAAGCGAAGCTGGCTAAGAAAGGTGTAGGCCACGGGCGTGACGTTAGTTACCTTGTACCGGACGGCTACAAGATTAAAGGAACGTCATCACTGGTGGATGAGTTTGGCAACACCAAGTTGCAATGGGTTAAGACCGACACCGATGCCGAACGTCAGGTTGAATTGATGAAAGCCGTAATCGAAGGCATGAAGTCGGAGATTACACCAGTTGCACCTGTTAAAGCCGTTCGCGCCAAACGAGACGACAAGCTACTCAACCTTTACACTGTGTCTGATTTCCATCTCGGTATGCTGGCCTGGGCTGACGAGAGCGGCGACGACTGGGACATGAAGATTGCGGAAGACCTGTTCTCCCGCTGGTTCGACGCAGCGTTCCAGAAAGCACCGGATGCCGGAACAGGAGTTATTAATCTGCTGGGCGACCTTGCGCATTTCGATAGTCTGGACGCCGTTACACCTGCCAGTGGTCATGTTCTTGACGCTGACACCCGCTATCAGAAACTTGTACGCTACATGATTCGTATGGTCCGCCGTGTCATTGATATGGCTCTCGTTAAACATAAAAATGTTCGCTTGCTTATCGTGCAAGGTAACCACGACGAAAGCGGAATGATTTGGTTAGCTGAGATGTTTAGTACGCTGTACGACAATGAGCCGCGTGTGCTCGTCGATACGTCGCCGGATGTTTACAAGATGGTGCAACACGGCAAAACGACGCTGTTCTTCCATCATGGGCATAAAGCACGATTCGACGCTATCGAACCGGTTATGATCGCCAAGTTCCGCAAAGCGTTCGGCGAGAGTGTTTACAGCTACGCCCACGTGGGTCACCTGCACCACCAAAAGATTGTAGAAAGCCGTAACATGATTGTTGAGCAACACCGCACTCTCGCGGCTAAAGATGCATATGCCTCCCGCGGTGGGTGGATGTCGGGCCGCAGTGCAAACGTAATTACTTATAGCGCCGAATATGGCGAGGTCGCACGTTTAACTATTTCACCGGAGATGCTTGGATGAAAGATATTGTGATTTTCGATTTAGACGGGACATTGGCAGATGGTACTCATCGTTTACACCTGCTGCCGAAAGATAACTACGGCGAAACCTGGGCGTGGAAACCATTTAACATGGCGTGCAAAGACGATGCACCCATTAAAGATAACATCGAACTGTGTAACGCCCTTAATCGTCGCTATGCCGTTATTATCTTAACAGGCCGTAGTGATGACGCGGAAAAAGAAACCAGAATGTGGTTGCAGCGCCACCGCGTCGAATTTTATCAGTTAATCATGCGCAGCAAACACGACAACAGAAAAGACATCGTAATTAAAGAAGAGGTGTTGCGTGCTATTGGGCCGGAGAGAATCTTGTGTGCATTCGACGACTCTCCAGCGGTAATAAAGCATTTCCGCGAACTCGGCATAACCACTCACGCAGTTACTGAATACGACTGTAACGGGAACTCTACACACTTAAAACCACATGGGAGTGATAAATAATGGCTAAGGTAATTATTCTTAATGGCCCTGCGGGCTGCGGGAAAGACACACTTGCTAGGGCGCTGGTAGAAATGGGCTTTGCGAAGGGTGTCGCCAGTTTCAAGAATCCGATGTTCAATATTGCTATGGCTGCGTTAGGCCAGGATGCTTACCGCGAGTTTCTCGACGGCTACGACGACCGGGCGCGGAAAGAAAAGCCAGAGGGTTTCCTTAACGGGTTGTCTCGGCGTCAGTTCATGATTGCCATTTCCGAGCAATTCATTAAACCGGTATTCGGTGATGATTATTTCGGTAAGTATCTTGCCGGAAACTTGCCCGACGGCGACGAAGTTTTTGTGGTGTCTGATGGCGGGTTCGCCAGCGAAGTAGCCCCTATCGTTGCCGCGGGGCATGATGTGAGAATCGTCCGCTTGCACAGAGACGGCCATACGTTTGAAGGGGACAGCCGCGGTTACCTGTACGATATTGATGGTGTAAAAGATTATGACACCTACATCATACCGGGTTACGTTAAATCGAACGCTATAGGCATTGCTTTAAGATTAGGCTTGTAAGAAAAAGGCCCCAAACGGGGCCTTAGTTTTATGCGTATGTGATACGCTGAATAACAATAGACGACTGGTACTGGTTGCCAGTAGCCTGGCCTTCAATAGACTGAGTGATTGACTCAGGTCCTCCAATCTCAGGTGTAACCGCCGTAAGTTCTGCACGTTTCAAACTGAAAGACATAGCCCCGTTTACCCCAGCCAGAATAGAGTTAATCTCCACCTGCTGCTCGTTGATAAACTTCTGAATCATCGCCATGTCGTACAGCTTACCGGAGATGGAGAAGGTGTTAGCTGCTCGGCTACGCTCCACAAACGCTACGTTAGTGTTGCCGAGTTCGAACTGTGCGGACGCGCTGTTGTCGTTGGTGATGGTCAGGCTGTCGCAACGCAACGGCGTAGAACCGTCGAACACAGAAACATCGACCGAGGAGAATGGCTCGTCACCAAACGTAACAGAGGAGAAATCAGAACCAGACGGCTGCGTGGTGAGAATCTCCTGACTGCGACCGATGAACGGGAAGCTGCCAGTTACCATAGCGTTAACAGCCTGTTCGATGGTAAAACCAGAAACTTCCACGCCTTTGGTTAGTGTGTACGCGTCAGTCCCGCCGCACTGGCCTTTGTACCAGGTGAGAATAGAGAACGTCTTGCACTGGCTTCCCGTTTCCAGTTTATCCCCTGTCTTAGCGGCGGTAGTTACTGTCTCTGTGGTCAGGGTATGCTGGATACCCGCCCCGGTCACTACCAGCGCCTCTACTGCAGTTACGATAAACGGTTTTGCGTTGTCACCGGTTAAGTCGGTAAACGCAATCAGGTCGCCCACTTCAACGCCGTCAGAAATAAAGCTACCTTCGGCACGGGTAAAGGTCTTGCCTGCAGGCGCGACGGTAATTGATAGCCCGGTCAGAGAACTACCGGATTGCCATGTAGAGCCTAAAGCTCCCGCCAGCCAGTCGTCCTGGCTTTTCGAGCTAAGCTCAATAGCGTATTCTCCGCTAACCTGCTTGTTACCGGTGCGGATTGACGTAGTTTCACGGCTGCCGTCCAGTTCGTTGGAGGTCAGCGTGTCGCGGGTAATGGCAGGAACGCCACCTGTGTTACGCAATGGCGACCAGACCGGGTTAGTCGGTGTTACGCCAGGGGTAGTTTCTGCCACATAGAATTGCGCAGTATTCGCGCCCTTAAAAGGAGTTGTAGCCATATTCACAGCCTCTTGGTGAATGCAATAAAGTTAATTGACAATGGTCGTTTGGCCCATCCGTTTTCTACAATCAGCGGCCCCAGGCTAACCGATTGAACCTCGGCGCAGATGTCGTTACGAGAAAATGACTTACCTGCTTTGAATGCCGTGTTAAGTAAGTCTGCCATTTTATTGATTGGCGCGCTACCTTTCACCGATGCGTAGTTAATGTCGACCTGATAAACACCCGCGCGTTGTTCCGTGAAGAACAAATCTGCTTGCTCGGTATCCGCCAGTAACATGTAACTTGCCAGATATGGCGTATCGGTTGACGTCGGCGCGTCGATGTTTTCAAGCGCGACCTTGATGCCGTTGGCGGTTCCGAAGGCTACCAGCGGAACATCGAACGCTTTTGTTAAGTCCTCAAAGTAGCCCATCATTTCACCTTGTTGGCTTCTTCGTTAATGAGTTGCTGGAAGCGAGACACATTAGTCCTGACAACCCCGGCTGGCGCCTGTTGCGACCAACCATACTCCAGCCGTTGCGCATACGGCAGATTATTTGTCAGCGTGAACTCATGCCAGTCAGCGGCTTTCAGCACGAAACTCGTAGCGTTTCCGGTTGCTGTGTTTCCTGATTTATCCGTAGCGTCCGTAATCCCGGAAGCAGGAGTACCGCCAGATGCCATCCAGTTCATACGAAAGCGGCCCGTGTCTACCGGACTCGCCTTTATAATAGCGGAAAACAGCTTGATAGACACCTGACGCATCACCTTCTCAGGGTTCTTCTTCGCCTTTTCCACGAACTTAGAGACATCGAGCGCGAAACTCATTTTCTCACCTGAATAAAGTACGCCACGACGTCATCGTTAACCATCTTCTTCTCAATAGCTACGATGGACCATTGCTCGCCGCCGAATTGCACCTTGTCTTCCATCTTCGGAACGACGCTGTAATCGGCTTTAACAATCATGTCGCCAGCCTGAATCGTCGTACCGTTTACCAGTCCCGCGTTTACCGGAATCGGAACGGCCTTCAACGGCAACACTTCATCCGCAGACCAGACGTACTCACCGAGAACTTCATCCCATACTTTTGAACCAGCGCGAATCAGAGATACCGTGCTACCGAATTTGGTTAGCAGGCGCGTACCCACGCCTTGCATACGTTTACTGAAAGCGGTGCTCATTTTAGCACCTCTTGCAGCGTCAAAAGAACACCGTAACTGTGCAAGACTACCGCGGTAAGAAAACCAAAAACTACACCACATGTGAACTTATTCATCAAGCGGCCTCCAGTCTCGAAATAACCAGTAGCGCAGAAGGCGCTGTGCCCCATGCGGTTACGGTAGCCGCTTGAGGGTATACGCCACCAAAGTTAGCCCCGGAGCTATCCCCGGAGCTATCCCGCATAATCTGAACGGCAAACGTCTGGCCTGCGGTTGGGCTAATAACAACGCGGGACTCAATAGGAATTGTTATGTTGGCGCTTACCAGCTTAGTTGCTGCGGGAGAGCCGTACTGAGCACCGTTTACTAAAATACGTGATAGCAGGATTGATGTCCCACTAGCGCCAGTACGCCCCGCCTGTAACTTGATGCGAACGGCGTAGTTACCCGCGGTGTTGAATGTAACAAGCCCTGCGGCATTAATCATTACCGGGTTAGACGCGCCTCCCTGCGCAGCCCCGAAAGTTAACTGTAACGCTGTATCTACTGCGGTAGGCGCTTGCGCCACGGTTGACGTGGCACGGAGAACTTCTACCTCTTTAACACCGGATGCAGCGTAAAGCATGGAGTCCGCTAACTGGGTATTTACCTCGCGCAACAACTCAGGGGTTATAGCGCCAGTTGTATTATCGGCGAGATTTGTCCCGATAAGGGTGAACATCTCTGTTTTAGTCTTCGCCATTTTTAACCCCGGTACACGTTAAACGAGAAGCCATTGTTAAGACCACCACACAGTAACGGGCGTAATGCGTCGTCCGCAGCGGTAATAGCGGTTGTGGCGCCACTGTTGCCGTTGTTGAAGTATGTCACTGTCACAGCACCCTCAACACGCTCAGTCTGCACGGAACGCCCATCTGAGTTAGCCCGAACATCGGTACCCGCACCATACGTAACCGCAGCGATTACTTGTGCCCGGATTAACTGCGACGGGATAACATTATCCGCTACGGTGAAGCCGTTTAGTGTTGTTCCTGTACGTGGGTACGCCAGAGACTGTTCAGCGGATACGCGACGCCCGCACATCTGAGGTTCTGCAAGCCCAACATAAGTAGCACCGTTGCGCAGGGCCACCTCTGCGGCGGTATCGTCTGCCGGCAACACAAGACCGTAATTAGCCGCTAACGCGCGGGCGTCGGCCAGACTAACGTAACTGTCGGCATCAGGTACTATCGACCCATCTTCCACGATTAGCGGCATAAATTATTCCTCTGATTTCGCCCGGCGCTGGCGGCGTGGTGTCTCTTCTTTAGCCGATTCTACCACGGTGCCTTCTGGTGCGAAACGAGCATCTACCACACGGAACCCCTGACGGTTATACTCGCGCTTCTGCTCGATGGTAATTGGCATTGGTACGTATTTAATTTCCACTTTAATTTCTCCTAGTAAAAAGGGGCCGAAGCCCCTTTGTTTTTACTACTAACCGTGTTACAGGTCTGCGTTGGCGATTGCCAGAGTACCGAGGGTGTGCTTGTTCTCGGCAACAGCTTTGCCCCAGTTAGCCGCGGTGAACAGTTCTGCGTCCAGCGGAGATTTACCGCCGTTGGTAACGTCCCAGCTGTAGCCTTTCAGTTTCAGGCCGAAGCTGTAGTCCGCCTGCCAGGTGGTCTGGATGCGGGTGTTACCGTTGCTGGTGTCAATGTTGCTGATAATGTCAGAAGCATTATCAACGATGATGCCGTTCGCAACTACGGACAGAACCTTAGTCTTGTTCGGAGCACCGGTCTTGTTCGGAGCACCGGCCTCGTACAGCGCAGGAATGTCAGAGATTACGTAACGCTTGCCGAGAACATCGACAACCATAACGTTACCGGCAACGAACAGCTGGTTCGCGTTGGTCAGCGCTTTATCTACCAGAGTGTGGTAGGCCGCGCCGGTCATGATGTCAGTGACCAACAACTGAGACTGGTCGCCGAATTTAGCGTGGCTGTTGTTCAGCACGTTCAGGGACAAGCCAGCGGCCGCGGATACATCGTTAACCAGTGCAGGCTGACCTGATACCGCGGCAACGGCGGCACCAACAGCGGTGTTAAGCTGGTCAGCTAACAGTGCGTCAGAGAACCCTTCGGAGATAGCACGAATCGCGCTCGCCGGGTCTTCGTTCAGCCAGGTCATTTGCGCAGGCTCGAACAGTACCGGTCCGAAGCCGCCAGCGACTTTAACGCCTACACGCTCGCCCTGAGTCAGCGCGGTAGCTGCCTGAGACGCGATAGCGGCGTAACGGTCAACGCGGCGTTTAGCGGAGGCAATCTGGTTAAAGAAAGACTCACGGGAGAAGTCACCGCGCCATGAAGCGGTAGACAGTACAATTGCGCCACCGGAGGCTGCGTTAAACTGGTCAGTTTTCTGGCCAAGCAGTTCGATAGTGGTACCGACGATATCGTCGTTATAAACCTTCATATCTGACAGAGACATATTCTGTTATCCTCGTTTGCCGTATTTGGCGTTAAGTTTTTGCTGGATTACGTCCGCACCACCGGCCCCGCCAGTAGAATTTTTGTTACCGGAAGCCCCGCCGCCGGTTGCTGCATCTGCTTTAATCAGATGCGAAAATGCTTTGTGCTCACGCAGATACTTTTTAAATTGCTCTGCGTCGGTGGTGATGACATTACCATCTGCACCTGTGAACTTGGTCACAACGTCATCGCCGTCAAATTCGGTCTTGACCATCATAGCGATAATATCCGCTGCGCTCTCATCAATCAACATGCCAGACAACTGGCTGATAACTGATTTACGTTCTGCGCCGAGGATACGCTCAGCCATTTTGCTAATCTTACCGTCTTTCTCGGCGAGTACTGGCTCATACTGACTGCGCAACGTTTTCTCGAATGCCTCAAGTTCGCCGTTCTGTTTTGCGCGTTCCTGTTCGGCTTTCAGCTTCGCATCTGCGGCTTCTTTCGCAGCAGCGGCAGCAGCTTTCTTTTCAGACAAGAGCTTCTCGTTGTTAGCTTTAAGACCGGATACCAGCGCGTCAACTTCTTCTTTGGTAAACGTGGTCTTAGTCTCTTGTTGTTCGATAGTTTCGTCTTTCACTTCTTCGCTCATCAGTATGTCCCCTGGACGTTGGAATCCGGGCCACCCGGATTTACATGTCAAGAATAAATTATTCCAACATACAAGGCAACTATTCCAGAATATTCCTCACGTAATCCTGCAACATGAACACTTTAAGTCTCAGTTGCCGTACACATTCTGCGTTCTGGACGTCAATAGCTAAATCCTCGTCCGCGTCGTTACTTGGCAGTGCCAGTTTGCACGGTGGCTGCATCATCGTCGTATCCGGGGATGGAATTGGCGTTTGCGACGGCGCGGGACTTGAGCTGCACGCGCTCAGGGTCAAAAGTGCACACGCTGCGGCCAGGCGTTTTAATGTACTTAACGACTTCACGGGTGATTACCTCTGATTTCGTCTTGCCTTCGTTATCAGCGGCGGCGGCCTTCGATTCATCCTGCTGCTGCCGTTGTGTT
>UMEM01004490.1_pt1 | contig 14639 bp, 13 predicted proteins | sample 1964761 | NCBI WGS metagenome assembly UMEM01 (sample SAMEA4836021, study PRJEB28245) | human gut metagenome | biome: gut microbiome; material: fecal sample | place: Denmark | collected 2008 | reverse complement strand
ATTGAAAGAGTGTTCCCATTCTTTAATGTGCGTTTTATTTCGGTGAATGATCATTATGATTCGTTCAGAGATGACATAAGCCTGCTGATCAGCATGTCAAACGTGTATAATGAGTTTTATTCCAGAGATTTGGCAAAGAAAATAAGAAGTTCATACCGGACGAGCTGGGCAAATGGCGAATTTCCTTCCGGTCAGATGGCTTATGGTTATGAAAAAGACAAGGATAATCCTCATCAGCTGATTCCAGATCCGGTAGCGGCACCAGTGGTGAAAAAGATATTTCAGTATTTTATTGATGGAATGACTTATGCAGAGATTGCCCGGAAATTAAATGCGGATGGGTATCTCTGCCCGAAAGCCTACAAGCTGGATAAAGCAGGAAAAGCAAATGAAAAGTCAGCGACATGGACATGGAGTGGAGGAACAGTCCACAAAATCCTTGAGAATCAATATTATGCCGGTGATAGTGTGCATAATCAGTTTACCAATGATTCCTGGGCAGCACAGAGACAGAAAATGAATCAGAAAGAAGAATGGATCATTATCAAAAATACCCATGAGGCACTTGTGAGCAGAAAGGATTTTGATGAGGTACAGGAAAAGATTGGTCATATCGTAAAACGGGTTAATGAAGCTCGTAAATCAAATGGCAATAATGTAAGAGACTTCAACTTTTTCAAGCAGAAAATTGTATGTGCAGACTGTGGAAAAACCATGTATTTATATGGGAAAACAAAAGGCAATCATCGTAGGTTTTACTGTGGAAATAATAAGCTCCACGGGAAGTGTACGCCACATTCTATCACTGATTTGGAAGTGAATGATTATGTACTGCGTGTGATACGTGCACATATCAATGTATATGTTGAAAATGTAGATTTGATTCGGCGGTTGAATCAAAGACAGGAAAGCATTAAAAAATATGATGTGTTTAACAGGGAAATCAAGAAATGCCGGAAAGAACTGGAAAAAGTGGCAGTACACCGGGAAAGATTGTTTGAGGATTATGTGTGCCGTATTATTGATGCAGAGCAGTATGAAACATTTTCAAAGCAGGATGCGGAAACAGAAAAAGAGATCCAGAATAACATGGAAATTTTATTAAAGCATCAGGTTGGATATGAAAAAAATTTTCACACAGAGGAAGAATGGGAAACATTGATCAATAAATACCGCAATACGAGAACGCTGACAAAGGAAATGGTCAATGCTTTTGTAGAAAAAATCGAAATACATGAAAGCGGTTCTATTACGGTACGTTTGGTGTATGATGATATGTTGGAAGAATTAAGAAAATATGCAAAAGAACGGGAGGCTGAGTTATGCCAGTAACAGAATGTATCGCTGTTTATATCAGACTTTCGTCGGAGGATAATGATGTAGATGGCAGTATAAAAGCCGAAAGTAACAGTGTCAGTGCACAGAGAATGCTGATAAACGAATTTATCAAAAAACAGGACGAATTTACTAACTGTCCAGTAGTTGAATATGTAGACGATGGGTACAGTGGTACAAACTTTAACCGTCCTGGCTTTCAGAGGATGGTGGAAGATGCAAAAGCAGGACGTATAAAAAGTATTGTTATAAAGGACTTTTCAAGATTTGGAAGAGATTATCTGGAAGTGGGGAATTATCTGGAAAAAATCCTGCCAGTCCTTGGTATTCGAATTATCTCAATTAACGATGGCTTTGACAGTATCAATTCCTCTGGTTTTACTGGAGGAATGAGTGTAGCGTTAAAAAATATGCTGAATGCAATGTACAGCAGAGATTTGTCCAGAAAAGTTCGTTCTGCTATGAAAACACATGCTAAAAACGGTGAATATATGCCGGCTTTTCCCAAATATGGATATATTAAAGATCCAGAAGATAAGCATCATCTGGTTATAGACCCAGAAGCGGCTGAAATAGTGAAACTGATATTCACAATGGCGGCAGATGGGAAAACAAAAGGACAGATAGCAAAACATCTGAACGAAACCCATGTGCTTACATGCCGGGAGTATATGTGCAGAAAAGGTATAAAAATGCACAGAGAAAACGAAAAAGAAAAGAAACTCTGGTCAGTCACAACAATCTCAGATATGCTCAAAAATGAAGTGTATCTTGGAAAAATTATTTGGAATAAAAAGAGAGTGGCAAGAACAGGAAGCAATAAATTGGTTTCCAATGATAAAGAAGAGTGGATTGTTGTAGAAAATGCACATGAACCAATTATATCCGATGAATTATTCCAGAAAGCAAATGAAAAAGCATTTACTAACCAGAAAAGAGTTCTTACAAAAAGAGGAGTAGCCTGCCCTATTTTCTTTTGTCCGACCTGTGGAAGAAGACTTGGTTTTACCAGCAGAGAGACTGGGTATCGCTGTATGCAGGCACATATCAGCGGTCTTAGTGGGTGTGCGGAAAGTAAAATGGACAGGAAAGAAGCAGAAGAAACAGTACTGGATGCAGCCAGAAATATGGCACAACTCATTTCGGAAAATCTTGAGAAAAAGAAAAGTGAATGGCATAAAACAATTTTGAAAGAAGAAAATATCGCAACACTGGAAAGTGAAAAAAAGCGACTCTCGTCAAGAAAAATGAAACTGTATTCTGATTATCGTTCAGAAGTGTTGGACAAGGAAGGGTATATGGAAGAACTGGAAAAAACGACTTCCCGTATTTCAGAAATCACTTTGCAGATAGCAGAATTGGAGAATGAGATTGCAGTAGCGAAGAAAAAATGTGATGAAGCAACAGAAAAAGAAATGGAAGTAAATGAGATTGCAGCATTGCAGGATTTTGACAAAATACAGCTGTCAAAGATTATTGAGAAAGTCTTTATTTATGAACCAGGTCGTATGGAGATAAGCTGGAAGATGGATGACATTTTCTACAAAGAAGAAAAAGCATAAACGGAATAAGATTGTTCGCAGGAGCATCACTGGATGAAAACAGTGGTGCTTTTTGCGAATTAAAAGCAAATTTTTTTAGACTTATATTGACAAAAGCAGAGTTATTAGCACTTACACCGGCAGATTTCAATTTTGAAACGCATACACTACAGATTAACAAGTCCTATCAGAGACTGCACCGGGAAGATGTGATTACACCGCCAAAGACATTAAAAAGTAATCGAACCATTAAGATGCCGCAGTTTTTGTGTGATGAGATGCAGGATTATCTGAAAATGCTGTATGAGCCGAAAGAGGACGAACGGATTTTCACAATTTCCAAATCTTATCTGCATCATGAAATGAACAGAGGATCAAAAGTGTCTGGGGTAAAGCGAATTCGTGTGCATGATTTGAGACATTCCCATGTATCGTTATTGATCAATATGGGATTTACGGTATTGGCAATCGCAGACCGAATGGGACATGAGAGCATTGATATCACTTACCGATATGCACATTTGTTTCCAAGTGAGCAGACACAGATGGCAGAACAGTTGGATATTGAAAGGATGGAAAAATCAAATGGAGAAGAATCTGGACAGTAAAGGAAGATGGAGAAACAAAATCGTAGCATTCCGGGTATCACCGGAAGAAGCAGAGCAGATTGATGCATGTGTCCGATTATCAGGATTTAGCAAGCAGGACTATATCACAAAACGATTAACTGATCGGAAAATTGTGGTACAGGGAAATCCAAGAGTGTATAAAGCATTGCGAAATCAGATGGCAGAGATTTATGAAGAATTGAAACATCTGGAAAAATGCAGTGAGGAAAATGAAGAGTTGCTGAGTACCCTGAGATTGGTCGCAGAGACATTGTATGGATTGAAAGGGGAAAATGAATGACAGCAAAAGAAAAAATGACTGCTCCGATTGCATCTGTTGGCGCAGATGTGGAACAGCCATCAAGTAATAAATTAACCAACCAAAGTATAGCAGATTTGCCCGGTAAGGGCAATCTGCAAGCCACAAATAATGCGGAAAATACAGCAAAATCAGCAAATAAAAAGAATTTAGATGATCTGGAAACCGTTTCTATGATGGAATTATACGATACTGCATATCCACCAAAACTGCCGATTGTAGATGGACTTCTGTATAACGGAACTTACCTGTTTGTTGGTTCGCCGAAAATTGGAAAATCATTCTTTATGGCACAGATCGGGTATCACATCAGTAAAGGACTTCCATTGTGGGGCTTTTCAGTCAGACAGGGAACAGTTCTGTATCTGGCACTGGAAGATGATTATGCAAGGTTGCAAAAGCGATTATCACAGATGTTTGGAATGGAAGGCAGTGAGAATTTTTATTTTGCTACAAAATCCAAATCGCTCAATGACGGACTGGAAAGGCAGCTTGTAACGTTTGTGACAGAGCATAAAGATGCAAGATTGATTATCATTGATACTCTTCAGAAGGTTCGAGAGGTCGGTGGAGATAAATTCAGTTACGCCAGTGATTATGAGATTGTAACGAAGCTGAAAGCGTTCAGTGACAAATATGGGATCTGTTTTCTGGTGGTGCATCATACAAGGAAAATGGAATCTTCAGATAGTTTCGATATGATTTCCGGTACGAATGGTCTACTGGGAGCAGCGGATGGAGCATTTGTGATGCAGAAAGAAAAGCGTACAGATAATAAGGCAATTCTGGAAGTGGCAGGGCGTGACCAACAGGATCAGAAACTATGGCTGAACTTTAATCGGGAGAGATGTGTCTGGGAACTTACCAAGACAGAGACAGAACTTTGGAAAGAACCAGAAGATCCAGTGTTGGAAAAAATCAAAGAGCTTGCAACAGAAACTACGCCAGAGTGGGTAGGAACAGCAACAGAGCTTGTGGAAGTATTGCAGGTGGAAATGCAGCCGAACGCATTATCACGAAAATTAAATGTCAGCTTGGAACGTCTGATTTTGGAATATGGAATCCAGTATAAAACAGAACGAGGACACGATGGAAGAAAAATCAGATTGACCTTTGTTGGAAAACAAGCGTGACGATATGTGACGGTTGTGACGGTATTTTATATAGTGTGTCGGTAGTGAAAATATCGTCACCATCGTCACGACCGTCACGGAAAGGAGAAACATGGAAAGAAAATCACAGGTACAGATACCAAAAGATTTATTACTGGCATTGTTCCAGTATCACCTTGCCGGGAACGAGGAATATCTGCCGGAGATAGAAAAAGCATTGATGGAAAAATTAGACAGTATGGTAAAACGTCAGTTATATACAACATTCAAAACAGCACCAACCGAGGAAGAACGGGAAAAGGCAAGACAAAAATATTTGGATAAGTGTGGAATGCATGAGGACTTTCGATGGTAAAGGTTCTGCTTGATTACCTAATGACAGGAGCGTGGCACGCACCTGTAGATAGTAGACAAGGAGAAAGCCGGTAAGGTGCAGTCGGGAGTTGGCTGGCGAAATAAAGAGCTTTTCAAAAGGGCGCCCTGATTCAGGGCGTCCTTGCGGAAATGACAAATGAAGGGAGAACGGCACAATGAGAGAAGGAAGATTAGGTTACAACAATTATAACAAGAGATATGGCTTATTATCATCAGATTTATGGATTGATATGGGATTTCACTGCGGAGAATGCCTGGAAGTATTAGTAGATAATCAGTGGGTAAAAACCAGAATGGAAATGAATTCGGCGAGAGAATGGTATCTGGTTGGAACGCCGTATTGCGGAGATTTGGAGTATGTACGGGCAAGGATACCGGAATAAAGCAGACAGGAAGAGTAATACCCGATTGATTGTTAGTGATAAAAAATAAGCCCGGATACGGGCAGAAAAAGAGGGCGGATACGCCCAAAATGCAAAGCTAAAGCCAAGTTATAGCAGGGCAGGAAGTATCTCACAAAGCCCTCGGCGTTTGAGAGCGAAATACACCCATCGCACAAATCAAAGATTTGTACTCAGGGTATTTCGCCCTGCCGGGAGCAAATATAGCCGGAAACGGCAGTTAGTTCGTAAACGGATGCCGATGCATCCACTCACAAATAATACTGAAGAAATTACTTTGCCGGAAACAAGGAGGGAGTGCCTATCGGAAGAAATTCATTTATTCAAATGACAAAGCTAAGCAATGTAAAAGGCAGGATTAGTTATATATCCAGTCATGCAAAACAGGAAAATCTCTATGCGGTTTATGAAACCACAGAACGGAAATTCTGGCGGGAACTTGCAAAATGTAATCAGGAAGAATTTGTAAAAAGCGGAACAGAAGGCAAATGCATTGAGGCAAGGGAATTGATCATTGCTTTGCCAGAGAGCTTTACAGAATATCAGCCAGACAGATTGTTGCAACTTTTTACAAATCATTTCAAACAGAATTATGGAGCGGAGTGTATTGCTGCTTTGCACCACAATAAAAGAAAGACCAATTATCACATTCATCTGATATTTGCAGAACGGAAGCTATTGGATGAACCAATCGTTAAGATTGCCAGCAGAAATATGTTTTATGATGAAAATGGAAAACATGTCCGAACCAAGAAAGAGATACTGGGAGAAGAGGGTGAGATAAGAGAAGGCTGCCGCATTGTGAAAAAAGGTGAAGTCTATGAAAAGAAGCTGTTTACAGCGAAAGATGAACGATTTAAGAGTAATTCATTTCTGGATGAAGTAAAGCATTCTTATACAGACTTAATTAATATTTATGTGCAGGATGAGAGTCAGAAGTTGCAAGTATTTGAGCGTGGTGGAGTGTATCTTGCAACAAAGAAAATCGGAAAGAACAATCCAAAAGCACATGAGATAGAAGACGATAACCAGAAACGTCAGGAATGGAACAGAGCTGTTGATATGGCATTGATCAGCGGAGTACCAGAACTGCAGATAGTGGAAGTGAAACGAAAACAAATCACTGAACCAATCAAGAAATCCATTGCCCGGCAAGGAAACAGACCGGGACTATTTGCCAGAGTTGTAACAGTGGCGGTTGAAGCACTGGAATTTTTGATAGAAAGTGTGTTGCTTAAGAAATCCAGAGAAGTGCCGGAACAGACAAACGTGGCACAGGCAGGAACACCAAAAGCTGAGCAAACAGAGAGCATTGCAGAAAATATTGTACCAGAAAGTGTAGAGATAAAAGAAGAAAAGGCAGAACCAAAGCAACCAGAAATGACAAGGCTTGCATCGAAGTTTCCGAAATTTTTCAAAGTTAAGAAAGAACTGGACGAACAAAATGTTGCAATTCAGCAGAAACAAAAACAGCTTTCTGCAAAGAAAAAAGAACTGTCAGAAGTCAAAGGCTTGTTTAAGGGAAGGAAGAAAAAAGAATTGCAGAAAGAAATTGATGAACTAACAAGCCACATTAGAGATATGAAAGATTATCTTCCGAGGATTGTGCAGAAAATCGGTTACAGAAGTGTACAGGAATTTTTAAAAGATTTTAAAGTTTCTCAAACTGAGTATAGCGAGTATCGAACTGCAATAGAAAAATGGAAGAACGAAACAGGGAAAGAACCAGAGTCGCATGGCATCAGGGCGAAGCTGGCAGCAAAGAAACAGGAAATACAGAATGAACAGAAAAATAAACAGCATACCCATAAACAGAATAAAGATCGGGGTGCAAGATAGGAGGACAATCATGGAAAAACACATTATGGGAGAAAATGGAATTAGCTATACTTTAGGAGAGGATGGTCTGTATTATCCAGACCTATATCTCCCGGAAGAGACAGAGTATCCGATTGGAAAGTATGTAATGTTGAGAAAGACATATTTGCAGGAGCATCGGAAAGGACTATATCTGGAGCTGGTGCTTGCTGGAAAGTTAAATAAACATTTGCATCAGATTAACGAGGAGTGTAATCAGATGATGGACAGATTGGTGGAGCAGATGAAAAAAAGGCAAGGCGTGACGGAAGAATTGAAGATGCAGGATCAGATGGCATGGGTTGGGAGAATGAATAATATCCGGGCATGTGCGGAGGAGATTGTATTGAAGAAAATCGTATATAGATAAATGGAAAAGGTGGTTATAGTTGCCACCTTTTTTAACTGTAGGTGGAACATGTTTATGAAAATAGGATGGAGCAATTCTCACAATTATGATAAAATTTGAATAGAACTATGTCTGCGTTGGATATAATTCATGAGCTTATAAAGAATGTGAAGATTGGAATTATGAGAAATATGGAAAAGAAAAAAATGACGCAAGAAGACATTATGAAATTATTAGACTCTTGCTATGAAAAATGTTTAAATGGAATACCGATGGTCAGTCCCGGTGTTGAAGATATGGCAAATGATTATTTGTCAAAGCACGAGACAAAGGAAAAAGCTTGTAGGGATATGCTGAAAAATCAAATTGCCAAATGTACAACATCAGGAGTTGTAACAGGACTTGGTGGCTTTATAACAATGCCAGTTGCGATACCAGCGAATATTGGAAGTGTAATTTATGTACAAATGCGGATGATAGCTTGTACAGCATATATGGCTGATTATGATTTGAATAGTGATCAGACACAAACCTTTGTATATGCTTGTCTTGCAGGAGTTGCAGTGAATAGTTTGTTAAAACAGGCAGGAATCAAATTTGGCGTAAAATTTGCAAATGTTGTTATAAAAAAGATACCGGGAAAGGTCTTGACGAAGATTAATCAGAAGGTTGGTTTCAGATTTATTACGAAATTTGGTTCAAAAGGAATTGTAAATCTTGGAAAGATGTTACCAGGAGTAGGTGCTATTGTAGGTGGCGGACTGGATTTAGTGGAAACGAAGGTTATCGCAGATCGTGCATACAAATGGTTTATGACAGGAGATTTTTCTGTCAAAGGTGAGAGTGACGACGATGTTATAGATATAGATGATAATGATTATAATACAACGGAAATAAAAGAATAGAACATATGTTTGAAAGGCGTTGAAAAAGGGTCTGTGCTATAGTATAATAGCAAGAAATAGAAGGCTTGTAGGTAGGTGGAATATGCTAGAAAAAATTATAGAACTTACAAACGAATATATAGAGAGTATGCCGAAAAAAGAACGTAAAAAATACGGACAGTTTTTTACCAGCATGGAAACTGCCCGTTTTATGTCTGGAATATATAACTTCGATGAGAAAACAGGCAAAGTAAGTGTGCTTGATGCAGGGGCTGGTTCAGGTATATTATCATGTGCTTTTATTGAGCGAGTGGAAACAATAGATTCTATTCAGGAGATTGAACTTACCTGCTATGAGAACGATGAAAATGTATTGCCATTGTTGAAACGTAATCTGGAATATTGTAAAGAGGAGACAAAGAAAAAACTTATAGTTAATATCGTTGAAGATAACTATATTCTGAGTCAGTATCTGGATTTTAATCATATGTTGGGAGGAAATGCAGAGCCTAAGAAATATGATTTTGTGATTGGAAATCCGCCGTATATGAAAATTCCGAAAGATGCGCCAGAAGCAACAGCGATGCCAGAGGTATGTTATGGTGCACCGAATTTATATTTCATTTTTGCGTCTATGGGATTATTTAATTTATGTGAAAGTGGAGAGCTGGTTTACATCATTCCGAGGTCATGGACATCAGGGGCGTATTTTAAACGTTTCCGGGAATATTTTCTGACAGAAGGGAAATTGGAACATATTCACCTTTTTGTCAGCAGAAATAAGGTTTTCGACAAAGAAAGTGTGTTACAGGAAACAATTATTATTAAAGTAAAAAAGACAAGTGAAAAGCCAGAAACAGTTACGATTACATCATCGAAATCCAATAGTGATTTTGGAGAGTTGACATCATTGACGGTTCCGTATGATCTGGTTGTAGCAGGATCAGACTATTATGTTTATCTTGTAACAGATGAAAATGAAGTGGAAGTATTAAAGAAGCTGCATAAGTTTGATAAGACGCTTCCAGCCATAGGTGTAAAAATGAAAACTGGATTGACCGTAGATTTCCGTAATCGTGAAATACTTCGAGATGAGGAAGAAGAAGGAGCAATTCCTTTATTTTATTCGCAGCATATAAAACAGGGAAAAGTAGAATTCCCTATACAGAAAGAGTATGAATATGTGGTGACAGAACAAAAGGGATTAATGCAAGATAACAAAAATTATCTATTTGTAAAGCGATTTACGGCAAAGGAAGAACCTCGAAGATTACAGTGTGGAGTATATTTGGCCAAAAAATTTCCTCAGTACCAAAAGATAAGTACACAGAATAAAATTAATTTTGTGGACGGTGTATTAACGGAAATGTCAGAATGCCTGGTGTATGGATTGTATGTATTATTTAATTCTACACTTTATGATGAATATTATCGTATTTTAAATGGTTCTACACAGGTTAATTCAACAGAGATTAATGCAATGCCGGTACCAGATTTAGAGGACATTCAGGAAATGGGCAGAAAAGTGCTTAAAAGTAAGGATTATTCGGAGGAAAATTGTAATTTGATATTGGAGGGATATTGTGGATAAGAAAATAGAAGAAGCAAGAGAATTTCTGCAAACAATAGGCATGCCCAAAGCACAGCAAGCGGATATATGCTGCTATGTGATACTGGCTATGGCAGGAATAAAGCCGGATATGTTATGGAGTGAAGCAACAAATGAATGGATTCGTATTCATGATATTATTCAGTTTGTTAATACATTTTATGGCATGAGTTATGCGGAAAATAGTAGAGAAACGTTTAGAAAGCAGGCACTGCATAGATTCCGTACTGCTGCTTTGATAGAGGATAATGGAAAAGCAACCAACAGCCCAAATTATCGCTACAGATTGACGGAAGAAACAATTAAAATACTGAGAACGATGGAAACACCAGCATGGAAAGAATCTATAAAGCGGTTTCTTTGTTATCATGAAAAGTTAATTGATTTGTACGCTTCTAAAAAGAAGATGACAATGATGCCGGTAAATATAAATGGCGAGAACTTTAAATTTTCTGCGGGTAAGCATAATGAACTACAAAAAGCCATTATTGAGGAATTCGCACCGAGATTTGCACCAAATTCTGAATGCTTGTACGTTGGCGATACAATAGAAAAAGATTTGGTAAAGAATATAGAAAAATTAAAAGAATTGGGATTTGAAATTACGTTGCATGATAAGATGCCGGATGTAGTGCTATATCGTGAGGATAAGAACTGGATCTATTTTGTGGAATCGGTAACATCGGTCGGTCCGATGGATCCGAAACGTATATTGGAAATAACAGAAATGACGAAAGATGTAACAGCAGGAAAAATATTTGTAACAGCATTTCTGGATTTCAAGACGTATAAGAAATTTGCGGAAGAACTTGCATGGGAAACAGAAGTTTGGATTGCTGAAATGCCGGAGCATATGATACATTTGAATGGGGATCGCTTTATGGGACCAAGATGAAAGGATGAGGTGTGACATGTTTTATTCTCCATTGAGATATCCTGGTGGAAAGGGAAAACTTGAACCGTTTATGGAATTATTGATTAAGCAAACGGGGCATCAGGGAGGAGTTTATGTAGAACCTTTTGCTGGTGGTGCAGGAATTGCGTTAGAATTATTGGAAAAAGAAGTTGTAAATGACATTGTTATTAATGATTTAGACAAGGGGATTTATTCATTTTGGAGGGCAATTCTTACAGAAACAGATAGATTTATAACTGATATACGAAATGTAGAATTAACTATGGATGAATGGAACAGACAGCGTCAGATGATTGATAACTGTAATCGATATAGTTATGAACTTGGATTTGCAACTTTTTATTTGAATAGAACAAATAGATCAGGAATAATTAAGGGTGGTGTAATTGGAGGAATAGAGCAAGCTGGTAATTGGAGAATGAATGCGAGATTTAATAGGGAAATCTTAATTGAACGTATCCTCAAAATTGCAAAACGAAAAAAACATATTCATTTATATAATAAGGATGTAAATTCTTTTATACAAAACTATTTGCCAAAGTATCACGATAATGCATTTGTGTATTTTGATCCACCATATTTTGGTAAGGGAAAACAGTTATATTTGAATTTTTTTTCATATGATGATCATGTACGGATTGAGAGAATGATAGATAATCAAGTTAATTGTGATTGGGTTATTACATACGATGATGTTCAGGAAATTGCAGATATTTATCAGAATCATGTTTTAAAAAGATTTGATTTGAATTATAGTGCAGCTGTAAAGCGAAAAGCAAGTGAAATTATAATATTTAAACGTCAAGATATGATACCAACGAACGATCAGTTGGAACAGAATGGAATTTGTGTGAATTTACGATAGAGGAGAACAGAGATGTACAAACTATTAAAATTAAATGATTTCAGACAATTTAAAAACATGGATATTTTATTAGGAAAGAGGTTAACTGTTTTAGCTGGTCGAAATTCAACAGGCAAATCTACAATTTTAGGTGTGTTGGCCAATAGTGGCGAATTGAAGAAAAAGGATGGAACAACTTATTCTGATGGACAGTTCAGAGCAGAATTTAGTGAAATTTTTCACGGTAGTAAAAAATACGATGCTTCTGGTTCAGATAGGATACAAATAGACATAGTTGATGAAAATGACAATAAAATAGATTATAGAAAATTTAGAACTGCTTGGCAGAATGATAATGGAAGGGATAGGTTCAGAGTTATTCCATTAAAATTACTTGACGGTGGCAAAAAAACGGAAGCAAAGATGCAAATACCTGTACTATATTTAGGTTTATCTAGACTGTTCCCGATAGGAGAAGCAAATGAGGATAAAATTACTACAAATAAGATAAAGTTTATAGATGATGAACAGAAAAAGTGGTTTATTGAACAGTATGCTAAGATACTATCATTATATGATACAGTCACTGACGTTAGCAACTATTCGATTGGAGAAACAGACAAGAAAAAAGGTGTTGGTATAGAAACTGATAAATACGATTATCTCACAAATTCATCTGGACAGGATAATTTAGGTCAAATCTTAATGTCTATTCTTTCGTTTAAAAGATTGAAAAAACAAAGGGAAGAATGGACAGGTGGACTTTTGTTAATTGATGAAATTGATGCAACACTTCATCCGGCAGCACAAAAAAGATTGATTGATTTACTGGTAAAAGAAGCAAAGATAAATAATATTCAGGTTGTAGTTACAACACATAGTTCGGACTTACTTAAGCATATTTGTAATAAGACTGCGTATAATAATGACAGTAAGAATAATGACGTTGAATTGTATTATTTTACAAATGGAAATAGACGTTTAGAAATGAAACGTAATCCGGAATATTCAACAATTGAAAATGATTTATTGGTAGAGTCTATGTTGCAAAATTCAAATAAAGTGAAAGTTTATTCAGAAGATGCAGAAAATAGGTGGTTTATAAGTAAGCTTGTGCCGGAGTATTTGCCGTATGTGGATATACTAAATGTTAAAATCGGCTGTGATCAGCTGCTGAGCTTATATACAGGCGATATATCTTACTTTGGAAATGTACTGATTGTACTTGATGGTGATGTACAAGAAAAAGACTTACAAACAATTCCAGAACAATTAAGGAAGCGCTTAAACAACATAATTACCTTGCCAGGAGATGTAAGACCAGAGGAAGTAATATATAAGTACATTTTGGATTTGGAACCAGAGCATCCATATTGGGAGAATGCAGCTAAAGTAGATATGAATTGGACTTATTTTAAAGAGAATGGTCCAGATTCGGCTAAATATAATCAAGAGAAGGAAAGAGAGAAATATAAAAAATGGTTTGTTGAACATCAGGCAATATTTGATTCAACGAAGTTATATGATTTTTGGGCGGTTGATAATAAAGAACATGTAGAAGAATTTAAAAAGAATTTTGTCAATGCATATAATGCGGTTGCAAGTAGAATTTTTGCTATAACGATAAAAAGTGAATAATTTTTACTTTTACTGATGCTATAAAATGAAAAAATGTAATAAATTGATTACTATCCGAAGGTATCGGTATGCTTATCTGTGGATGGAGTATGGTAGAAAATGCTATAGCTTGGAGCAGATTTTCAAAATAATGATTGCGAAGCAATTTCAGAGCAGTTATAATGAAGGTGGCAACAAATTGGCAACAGAAAATCAGCGAGCCAAAATAATATATGCAACAGAAATAAAATAACGGCAAAAAAGATATAAAACCTAAACAAATATATTTAAGAACGCCTTTGGACTTGCCGAGTTTGAGTAGCGGACTAAATTGCGAAAAAGCCCATAAATAAAGGCTTTGCGGGCTGTCTGGATGTTCCAGTGGAGTGCAAATGGAGTTAAAAAATATTTTTTTTCTTTGTTTTCTTTCCGGAGTTATCTGAGATTTTCGCAAAAAGTAACTATGCTCAGAAAATATAATTAGTGTGGATATGAAGAACAGTTTGTTTTGATGGAAATATTTTCCGTCAGGGCAGACTGTTTTTTTATACCCTTTTTCAATGATATAAACTCCATGATTCAGAGATAACACATATGGAAACTGTAAAATTAAGATAATGTGCTAAATTTCGGAAAATGATGTCCGATTTTGCATCTGCCAGTACAGAGTATATGAAGAGATAAATATTCAAAACACAGGAGGTACTGATTATGCAGAATAAATTATTTTTAAAGGCAGCTGATATATGTGAACTTCTGGAGGTGAAACAGACATCGGCTTATGAGATCATTGGCAATCTGAATAAGGAGCTGGAAGAACAGGGATATTTGACGCTTAGAGGAAAAGTTCCGACAAAGTATTTTGTGAAGCG
>UMEM01006366.1_pt1 | contig 14681 bp, 9 predicted proteins | sample 1964761 | NCBI WGS metagenome assembly UMEM01 (sample SAMEA4836021, study PRJEB28245) | human gut metagenome | biome: gut microbiome; material: fecal sample | place: Denmark | collected 2008 | reverse complement strand
CGGCAGCAGCCATGTCTGCCACAGCGCCGCCTGTGTTCGCGCCACATCCAGTGCATCCCGGTCGGCAAAACAGCTACGGGTCAGCTTTTGCAACAGTTCACTCATCGGCGTCTTCCCCATACTCTTCCGCATCCTTCATACTCCTGCCGGTCAGAAATACCTGTCCCGGCAGGCGGAAGTTTTTCAGCTCCAGCAGCGCCAGCGGCCCTTTACCCTGTTCAACCCGCAGCAGGTAATTCAGCGGCAGGCCATCCTGCGCTTTCCACACCACCTTAAAGGTGCTGCTGTCCACCGGTGTCACCTGCGCCTGTTCCAGCAGGCGAATAAGGCTCCAGCTTCCCCGGTAATCCGCCAGAATGCGTTCCATCGCCTGCGTGCTGGTCCAGCTCAGCGATGCGCCGGGTTGCCACTGTTCATCCGGCCAGTTGAAACGCTGCCAGCGTTCCTTCTGGTTGAAATATTCCAGCTCCTGCCCGTCAATCACCAGATGCGTTTTCATCACGTCACGCGCCGGTTTTGCCCGCAGTTCGAAATGTATTCCCGCATCGCCGCTGGCAAAGGCGGTGTCGGCCACGTCACGCAGGCGGTTCAGGGCGCGGATAAAGTCCGGGTTAACCGTCAGCCCCTGCGTGTTCATGGCGTCAGCCACCCAGTAGCGGCCTTCACGTTTCAGAACACCGGAAAGGTTGGCGGCGATAAACTGGTTGATGCGCCCGTCATCGCGCAGATACTGTGCCAGCAGGGGAAGAGAGGCATCGTTTTGTGAGGCTTTGAACGGATAGCGCCCGGCGAAGTCCTGATTCCAGTGGCTGACTATCGCCCGCTGCCACTGACGGTTCAGGCTGTCCGCCGCAGGCGTCAGCACCTGCCGCCACGACTGCTCCACCGGGCGGACGAACAGCGCCTGACCGAAGCCACTCCATTCCTCGCCCAGACTGGCGGCGATTAACCGTCCGTAGTCGCGGGTGTCGGTGAGGTCAACGGTTTTGCCCTGTAAAACCGTCTGCGCCAGTTGCTGGGTCATCTCCTGCGGGTCGGGGGCGTTGGTCACCTGTTGCAGTTTGAGACGCACGCGGGTGACGCGGGTCAGATACGTTTGCAGGCTGAGTTGCGTATCACCACCACCGCCTCCTGCCTTATCGCCCAGCAACCGCAGTAGCGGCGCGAAGGTTTTATCCAGCGGCCCGACAGGCTCGTTGCCTTCACGGGATTGCTGCGGCGTTTTCTCCTTGCCGTTAAACAGTTCCTGTGCCGATTTCGCCAGCGAGTCTGACAGGCCACGGTTTTCCCTGCCTGCCGCCGCCTGCCACGCGAGGGTGTCCGTCAGCGCAATCAGTGGCGACTGACGGGCATCGGCCATCAGTGTCAGCTGGTCGAGAATGCCGGAGAGCGAGTCTTCCTTTTTCCAGCGAATGCTGTTGAGAAACGCCAGCCAGCTTCCGGCAAAGTCGGTAAAGTAGCGTGAGGTGAGACGGTTACGCAGCGTATCCGGCGAGATATCCGCAGAGGTATCCTGCTGGCGGTCGCTGAGTACCCAGTCGATTTCCTCGCGCCGCGCCGTCACCACCTGCTCGATGGCTTCCCTGACCTGTCCTTCCCACGCCTGACGGGTGAACATCCCCGGCACCGTCTGTTCCGTACTGAAAAGAGATTCGGTGAGGGTATCCCCGGTCATGTCCGCCAGCGTCATATCGGCGTAGTTGCGGGACACCTGTTGCAGCACGTTCTGGTAGAGGGTGTTTTCGGCATTACGCACACCAATCTGGCGCAGCAGGATTTTACGCACTGCGCCGGTCAGTTCCGGTGGCGGCGATGTTTTCCACTGCGGGTGTTCCGGCAGGTTCGCCGTCCAGAAGGTCAGCAGTGACGGCAACACGCTCTGCCGCACACCTTCCGGGATATTCTCGTAGCGCAGACCGTCCGCCATCAGCGTGGTACTGAAAAAGGCAGCGTCGGCCTTTTCCGGGCGGGAAGTCATCAGCAATGCCTTAAGCTGCTTATAGCGTTGTTCACCGGTGGCGGTACGCTGAGGACTGTTGGGCGGCAGCGCGACAAAGGCATTAAGTTGCTGTTGCAGATGGTCAACGGCCACGTCGCGCACCAGCCGGTTTGCCGCCTGCGCATAGCCGGGAAAAGCGGCGGCGAGCAGTTGTTGGTTACGTTCAAGGCCAAAACGCTGATACCACGGCGCACCTTCGCGGATACGGTATTGCAGGCGTTCCAGTTCGCCCTGCAGGGTATGCAGCGCCACCAGTTGTTCTGCCAGCGGCAGGCGGGTATCGAGCGCACGCGCCGTCTGGATACCGGTTTCCTGAACAAGAGCGCGGTTGGCGAAGAACGAGGTCGTCATTCCGGCCCCCCATATCACCAGCACGCAGACAGCGGACATCAGTGCGGTACGCAGCCACGGAAAACCCACCGTGCGCCCGCGCGCGTTATCACCCGTCACGCCCGCCCAGACCGGTGACGGCAGCCACGCATGAGGTGCGGCCTCCGGCACGGCGGCAAGCGGCGGGCTGAACATCAGGCCACGCAGGCGCAGGGAAGAAAATGCGCCGCCTGCCAGCAGCGGTTTCAGAACGCTTTGCCAGTGAGCGATACCCCGCTCTGCAAGGGTATGGGCCAGACGCAGCAGGAAATCATGGCGGTTATCCGCCAGCAGTTGCGACATGCCCTGTTCCGTCAGCGGCAGGGTTTGTGCTTCCAGCATTACAGCCAGTTGTTCCGGGGTACAGCGTTCCGGCAGCAGGCAGCCGACGCTTTGCAGGGGGCGTCCGGTCTGATAATCACCGTCGTCACAGACCTGCCACAAATAGAGTGGAGCCTGAAAACCGAGTCGCTTACCGCCGTTTATCAGTTCGCGCCAGCCTTTGTCGAGTTGTGCGGTCTGGCGGCTTTGTTCTTCTGTCAGCGGCCAGATGATGCCGTCCAGCGGACGGCTGCGGCGCAGTTTTTTTAAGGCGGTCAGCAGTGTGACATCAGGCTCCGCTGTTGGCCTGCCGCCATATATCAGCACGGTGTGGTCGCCCTCCAGCCAGTGTTGCCCGGTCAGCCCCGGCGCGATGGCCTCTGCCTCTTCAGGCTCGCCGGTCACCAGCAGCAGGCGGACTTTACGCCGCCAGAACGGACCATAGCGTAACCGAATATTTGAGCTGAGATCGGTTAAAATATCCTCTGATGGAGAAGATACGGGTTGGTCGTTTTCTGCCGAATTTTTTGGTCTGTAAATAAATTGCGCTTTCCTTTGCTTCCGGATCCACCAGAACGGCGAACACACAACCCCAAGTAAAAAAAGAGAAAATAATCCCGCCCATATTCCCCATATCAGACGAGCAGACACTCCGCTCTTTATCAGAACATCCTGATTAATAATAATTAACAGAGCGCAAATCCCTGCCAAACCAATAATCAGAATTAAATATCCCCAGAAACCGTAACGCTGAGTATGCATTATTTTTCCTCATGTCCTTAAATAAAGCTTCCGGGTAATCAGGCAAAGGCTCTTTTTCTGAGCATACTGTGCTGACTGATAGATAATTAAATGATTTTGTTCAGTTTCTTTGGCAGCCTCTGACAGCATTGCCAGAGAGACAGGAAAAATAAACTCTCCTGTAGGGCCAAAGGAATGATCAATCATGTGTAGGGGCCGTTTTTTAGGAAGTGACCATTGATGTTGTTCAGCATACTGCATAAGGTTTTCTATCGTTCCCTTATCTAAACCAGAGACCCAGACATGCTGTAGTTGTTTGTTATCCAATTGGTTATATTCAAATAACACATCCAGATTATGCTCCAACTCCTCGGGTTCTAATGGCATTACACGCCCCAGACCAGCAATAACGGGTATCTGGTGCTGCCGTACAAATGACGATGAGGAGATAAGCTGTGCTGATACCAGTTCACTCGTATCTTCAGGTTTATTCTCCGGCCAGTTTTGTAAACAAACAACCAGAATTAGACCGTCAAATCTTTCATCATAAAGAGACTGGATTTGATTAAGAGTATTGGTCCGTTCAGGTACTAAGTCCCATTGATGGAAAATAGCCTGTCTCACGGTTTCTCCACGCCATTTCTCAGGCTGTAATACGTAGATAGTATGTAGATAATGACGATAATCAGGAAATTGTTGTGTCAGTTGCTGGTGAATATCATGGAATATAGACGAAAGAGAATAACGGGATGCAGAGAATAACGGTCGTGCCTTTTTAGGATATGCAGGGATCTCTTCCTGTGGCCCCAGTAAAACACTCATGCCTTTTTCTTCCGGTGTAAAAAGAACATTCCCAACTATTGCCAGTTGTTTTTGGCTCCAGTGTTGCCAGAGTTGTTTAACTTGTTGTCTTTCAGACTCCCAACTTATACAGGCTGCAACGGATTGTTCATATTTGTTCAGCGCAATACCAAACAAACATAGCCAAAGAAACAGCATTGGCAGAACGCCATAAATAAAAATATCCCAGTATGTCGCAGAATTCCAGACCGATAAAATAAACAGAGTACCAACTGTTAACATAGATATTAATAATATAATCCAGCGTCGATAAACAGGCTCAGGTAGCATTTTTCTTTCTGGAATATCGGGTACAGGCCATCCCATATTATGACTCGATACTATTTTCTGGTTGAGAACTGATAACCCTACAGCCACATGCACATTGGCAATGATTAACAACGACATTACGACCTTTTTCCGTCGCTGTCGGGTCACCTTCTTGTATGGGATTCACGCCGTGCTTTGGGCAGGAAACCAGATCACCTACGAGAGCTACCTGAATGCCATTGATAAAAAGCGTTGAAGTTGCGGTAATCACCTTACCACCATGAGTCGTGGCATCACCTAAACAAACGATCCCAGGCATAATTTTTACCTCTGATTTATTTACAACAGGAAAATAATTTAAAAAATGAAAGTATAGTTGCCTATTCCCGGTCATTGATATAAATGAGATACCATTATCTTTATGTTTTGTGAGAGGGGGTATTTCAGCGTACTGGTCATTTGCTGCAACACGGCAACCAGTTCATGTTCGGTTAAGACTTCTTTTGAATTCAGAAGGTCTGATGCTATAAGTCATCGTAAGTATTAACCGTTGACCACCATTCTTTTTATCATCATGGACTGTCAGATAAAACCTGTAATTTTGCAGCGGGTCAGTACTTAGCGTGATCTGCTGTTTAATCTACTATACCCGATAAACTTGAAGATGCACGTAAATGAGTTCTGTAGCCCAAGCCCTTTCCGACAAGGGCCTTGTGCGTACCATGCAACTTGAAGTACCACGAGTATATTCCGATATCTCCAGACTGTTCTGATTATCTGCTTTACCACTGCGTGGGATGATATTTAATTGTCCCTGTTATACTTTCCCACAGCGCCATCAGTTCATGTTCAGTTAATGCATTGTCAGCGTGTAAGATGTCAACACTGTAATTCATAACAAGTTTTAATAACTGTTTGTTGTTTTTCTTATCCTCATGGATTGCCAGATTGAATTCATAATCTCGTGATGGTTCTGAGTTCAACATTATTTGCTTACGAACCCACCATTCAGATATCTCCAGACCATTAATTTTCTTACGACCTTTATATAGAGTTATACCATGCTCTGTTTCCATTACTCGGATATCTTATATCTAATAATGAGTCAATATAACTATTATTATCCGTCTGCAAACTTATTTTAATATTATTGCTATTTTTATAATCTACAGATAATTCATACTCTCCAAGTAGTGAAGCGTCAACCTGTGCATATTGTATCGCCAATTTATTTTCTGATGGGGGTTGGTTATCTGCACGAGGTTGTAGTCCTGAAAGAATAGTAAGTAACTGTACTTTTTTTTCTGGAATATTATATCCATAACTGTATTCGGCAATCTTACTAATTCCATCATAGCGGGTTGCTCTACCATCTTTAGCTTCTATTTTTACTGAAAACGTAACGCCATTTTCCCATTTCCATGCATCCAATACTCGTGCAAAATCTGGGGTGTATTTCGCTTTCATTCGTTCAAAAATGACTCCATTCATAGGTGGACTTAGTGGGTGAACTTGCTTCAAATAAGGCGTATCCAGTGGATCTAATGCTGAGGTGTTTTTTAGTTCTGCCTCATATCGTGTCATATATTGCAGAAAAGGAGGATAATATTGTAGCTTTGTTTCTACAGGGATCATCGCCGATCCTTGTATGAACATAACCATTCCTGTTGGTTTGTAATCAGCCGGAAGTTCTATGGAATAAAATCCAAAGTACCGAGTTTCAGGATGTTGTGATAACATTATGAGCATCTCTTTTTCTTTATCATTTAGTGAATAAGTATATGCTTTAGGTCTGAATATAATCCATCCAATAAGGACTATAAAAACAATCAGCAGACATTTATTTCTACGGTTAATCAGAGTATGACATTTTACCATCCTTTTTTACCTCCTGAGCTATTTTTATAATAGAACGTAATGCAAATGCCTGACTAACGGGATTTCGATAAGCAGCCTCGTGAGAAACCTGTACAGCCAAACGCTCTAGGATGTTCTTGTGTACGATTTGTCCTGCACGAAGAGGTACTGTACCATCCCCGTTTTCACAAGAGTCTCGTAATGTAAAACGCTGTCCTATCTTAACATATGTATCACCGTCGTCAGTATTTATTTCCCACGCCTGTTCTTCAGGAGAAAATTCATCCTTAATAGTTCTAATGTTACCAACTTCATTTAAATCAAGACGACCATCAATGAATTTTGGTTCTAAAGATATATCACTTTTTTTTCCCATTGATAATGAGCCTTTCCAAAGAACATTTTCCTGCGTTAAATGCGCTTCAGGAATATCTCCCAATTTCGCTCTCCCATAGAAAGAGTAAGTATTGATATGATATTTTCCAGCAATTTGCTTATGAAATGGATTGACACTCTCAGTAATTAAATTTTCATATATATTCCAATCAGTATCAATTTGCTTTTGATTTAATGAAGTATTAAAAGGATTCAATAGATTCTCATCCACCAATTTTCTCTATTTAGATAAAGTTCAGCGTAGGTGCGTTCTTCGGGGGCAATACCTTCTTTAATGGGAAGATTTTTAGGGAGCGTTAATGTACTACCATCACGATCGACAATATTAAGCCACTCTTCACCATAATCATTCATGGGTAGTAATTCCATTGGTCCTGGCGACTGGGAAAAAACAGCTACCATTTCAGCTGCATTACGACCTAAGATATGACTGATAACATACCCTTCCGGATTTGACTCTGGGTTTTCAGTTCCACGTTTCATTCGGGTATATGTCGCCGCAGCACCAATTGATGGTAATACGCCATGAACAATACCGTAGACATCCGTATTCCCCGAAAGACACTCTGAAAAGTACCTTGCCACTAGTCCTCCCATTGAATGCGTAACCAGAATAACTTTATGGCATTTCATTCCTCGTTTTTGATAGCCTCCAACAATTTTCTTGATCTGTTCTTGTAGTCTGATTGCTGAGAGCATATTAGAACCAAGCCAGTTATAGCCAACGACATGGACCGGAAATTGATACAACCTTATGACTTCAAGATACTCTTCATCAAGTGAGTCAGGACCATACTCCAAACCCAAAGGTACATCGAGTAGTTGCTGGTAGGTCGCACTTAACGTCTCACCTTTCTTTGTAGGTTTGTCCCGGTACAATGCTGTTTGTAATACATCGAGAAAGGAACCGTAGCTAGCATTTGCAACCTCTCCCCAGCCGCGATCTTTTCTTGAACCAAATAATTTCGCTTCTGGCTCTATATTATCCAAAATGTCACGTACTGCCTGAGTGTAATTATCCATTGCTTCTTTATCGGATGGGTCCTCCGGATATTGTTGACCTAACTGAATAAGTTTTTCTTGGGCATCCGGAGGTGCGGGAATTCTCCCACGATTATCGACCTCCACCCTGTCAGGATGCAATAATCTTTTCCTCTCTTTTGGTCCTGATGTAGGTAGTGACCAGCCCATCAGACTCATAGAGTCATCATATCGCCAGATGGATTTTCCTTTCTTATCCATAAGGTTTGAACCCATGACTCCGGGCAGAAAAATAACCGGAATAACCCGTAGATCCTCAATTTCAACGGTGCCAACTTTATTCTTATCGGCCCTGTCCATATGCATCGTCGATGTCATAATTTCCCCCTGTATGCACTCAGTTTTCCTGACTATCCGGCAGATCAATTTTTATTGACTCAACGAAAAGCCCTGACTGTATGGGCAATCGTCCTTGTTCATCGGTGGTCATTTCCACCACTGAGCCATCACCCCGTGTGACCTGTACCTTTTGATTTTTTGCAGGTTTGCCAGTTTGTTGCCAGAGTATTTCTGGTGTGACAGCAAAATCAGCAGAATCCCACTGTTGCATCGCCTGACTGATGCTCTGGCCGCTGAACTTCTGCCATACGGCCCCACGCTCTATGATCTTGTCTGGGGCTGCGCATTCCACCGTACCATCACCAATACGAATATATCCGCCGCCGCTGGTCAGAATGATTTCGTTTTTTGCGCTAATAAGGATTCGCCCCTCACTGCTGCTGATGCGGATATCTTTCAGCGCATCTAGCAACATTTCATCTCCCTGCGCCTGAATCTCTACTTTTCCCTTACCGGCAAAAATTTTTATCCCCAGCTTTTGGGCAAACAGACTTACCGTTTCTCCAGCAGCAACGGTAAACTTCTTCAACACGCTGAAATCTGAATTTTTTCCACTGGTGCTAATGATGTTTTCTCCTGCGGACAGCTGCAGGCTTTTTGGCGTAACCTGAGCTATTCCTTCCGGAGCCGAAAGCAACATCGCTGATTTTTTGAGTTCCTCCAGAGCCTCTGACATCATTACTTTCTGAGTCTGCAAATCTGCAAGTTCAGCCTTTGCCACTTCAGTAGCACTACATAGTGCCTCTACCAAAGACTGTGCCTCGCGAAGTTGAGCTAGTGCATCAGTCATATCCAGAACCTGACCCTGCGCCTTGTCCTGCGCATCGGCGCTGATAAAAATCCCTTTCTTCGCCCGCACTGCGCCCCACATATCGGTACGCAGTTCAAAGCCTTCCCCGCGCTGCTGTTTCCCGGCATCCACCAGATGACCGAGGTTTAGCTGGCTCTTGCCGCCGTATTCGGTGCTGACCTTGATATGCTCCTTCCCGCGTTCGTCATCCAGCCGGATTTTGTTGTTGGCCGGGGTACGCAGTACGTTGCGCTTGTAGTTCTGAATGGTCACATGGTCGGTGTGCGCCGAGTCGTGTTTTACGCCTGCAATATAAGGTCGGTCCGGGTTGCCTTCCTCAAAGGCGATGCTGACCTCCGTTCCCGCCAGCAGCGGCAGGTGCAGGCCGTAGGTGTCTCCCGCATACGGGCGCGACTGGCGTACCCACAGGCTTTCATAACCCGGTTTCCATGCGTCGCGGTCAAAGTCGAGATTGACCCGGTAGCGCCCGTCCTTGTCGATATGGGCATAAATATCGTTCTTCACCGTGCTGGTGACCCGCGCCGGGAGCGTGCCGGCCATTACCGGGCGGGGGATAAGCGCCGGGCGGTAGCCGTAGCGTTCTGAGTAGGGTATCGCCGTGAACGTCAGTTCATAGCTGCGGTCACGCGCCGCGCTGGCCGTCACGCCGGTAATCAGCACACCCTTGCGGAACACCGCTGGCGCGTCGTCGCCCTGAACCCTGATTTCCAGCCCCGGCATCAGCAGTGAACTGGTGCTCTGGCCTTTGAGAATGGCCTGTTCATTCAGGTAGCGTTCGTGGCGGATACGGGCATAAAACGCGCCGCTTTCCGCTGCCTCTTTATCGCCTTTTTGCAGGAAGTTGTCAGCATAGTGGTAGGCTTCGCCGTAGGTGGTGTTATCGCCCCCGGTGGCGTCATGCTGCTCTGTCATCATCTCCGCTGTGGCGGTGCGGTAGTTGTAGTCCCGCGTGGTGACGTTTTTCTCCACCACGCTGTATGCCGTGTTCAGCCCCCATACGGCTTCCGTTTCACCATCAAACAGCCCAGAAGGATGGCGAAGCGGCAGCGTCAGCCCGCGCTCATAGCCGCTCTGGTCGTCGTAAAATTCGATAACTTCGATTTTCAGCCGGGCGTCGGTGGCGAAGCGGAACCAGATACCCACTTCCGACAGCAGGCGTGAGACAAACGTCAGGTCGTCCTCGCCATACTGCATCACCTGTTCGCGGGCCGGGTATTCGCTTTTGAGGTTAAACACGAAGTCCTGACCGCGCATCTGGTGTCGCTCGCGCAGGATTTTTTCGACGATTTGCGGCACCGTCTGGTTCTGGTAGATGGCGTTCTGGCGGCTGCGGGTAAGCAGCGCCATACGGGGTTCAAGGCGCACTTCGTAACGGGCTTCGTCCTGTGACGATGAGAGATGTTTAAAGCCGGTAATGACGCCGTGCAGGGTGCGCAGGGCAGTCTGTACCGGCATTCCCTGTACGGGCGGTGCCGTCAGGCTGAATGCGCCGTCCTGCATCAGCACCGATTCCGGCGCGATGGCTTTATCGCTGCTGGTAAACTGAATGTCGTAGCGGAAGGGTGAGCTGAGCTGTTCGTGGCCTGTAAAAGTCAGCACGTCCACCGGGCTTTTCAGGCCGCGAATTTTGAGCTTGTGGTGTGAGTGGTCGAAATTCTGAATACCCATGACAGCCTCCGTTATTGCATCTCTTCCGTAGCGAACTCCAGTACAATCCCGTCCTCCTCATCCCAGCCAAGCCGTAGTTGGGCTGGTTTACGGTGCGCGGCCTGCTGTGCCAGCAACTGCTGGCTTAAGACCGGCAGGATTTGCTGGTTCAGCAGGCTGTCGATATTACGCGCACCGGTGTCCGGCAGCAGGCAGGCGGCGGTAAGCTGGTCATACAGGCTGTCGTTGATTTCCGTTTCCAGTCCGTAGTGCTGGTGAAGACGGCGGACCACCTGCGCCAGTTTCATTTCCACAATGGTGCGCATCGCTTCCTGTCCCAGCGGGCGGTAAATCACCGTCTGAAAACGCGCCATCAGTGCAGGCTGAAAATGGTCTCGCAGAAGGGGATACAGCAGTTCATGCAGGTCTGCGTCCGTGGCGTCCGGTTTTTCCTCCAGCAGCTGCATGATGTGGTCGCTGCCCAGATTGGCGGTCATCAGAATGACGGTGTTGCGGAAGTCGATTTCCCGCCCTTCGCCGTCGCGCATAAAGCCCCGGTCGAACACCTGATAGAACAGGTTCATCACGTCGCGATGCGCCTTTTCCACTTCGTCGAGCAGCACCACGCTGTAAGGGCGTTTGCGAACGGCTTCGGTAAGTACGCCGCCCTGACCGTAGCCGACATAGCCCGGAGGCGAACCTTTCAACTGGGAAACGGTATGCGGTTCCTGGTATTCCGAAAGATTAATGGTGATAAGGGATTTTTCACCACCAAACAGGGTGTCGGCCAGTGTGAGCGCAGTTTCGGTTTTGCCGGTGCCGCTGGGGCCGGTCAGCAGGAATACCCCCTGTGGGCCGTTCTCCGGCGTGAGGCCGGTTTTAGCCGCCCGCAGCCGCTGTGCGATGGCGCAGAGCGCCGGGCGTTGCCCGACCACGCGGTTTTCAAGGCTCTGTTCCATACTGAGCAGATCGCTCTGCTCGTCCCTGAGCAGGGATGAGAGCGGGATGCCGGTCCAGTCCGCCACCACCGTAGCGACGGCGCGGGCGTCCACATCCAGCGCCAGCAGCGGTGCAAAGCCCTGATGCGTTCGCAGTTGCTGTTGCAGTTCAGTGCTGTCTGTTCCTTCCTGACGCAACGTCATAATCTGCTGCGCCAGTGCCTTTTCCTGCTGATACTGCGCTTCCAGATGCCCGGCTTCTGCCTGTAGCTCATCACGCAAATCGGTCAGTTCCGCCAGCCGCTCCGGGCTGGCTTCGGGATAAAATACGCTGTCCTGCTCAATCGCTTCCCGCTCAATATCCAGTGCCGCCAGTCGCGCATGAAGCTGCGTCAACGGTTCCGGCAGGGTGTCAAGGCTCATGCGGACTCTTGCCCCGGCGGTATCCAGCAAATCAACCGCCTTGTCCGGCAGCTGGCGTCCGGTCAGATAGCGGCGCGACAGGCGCACGGCGGTCTGAATGGCGCTGTCCAGCATATGCACGCCGTGGTGCTGTGCATAGCGAGCCTTCAGTCCCCGCAGCATCAGACAGGCGGTGTCATCATCCGGCTCGTCAACCTTAACCATCTGGAAGCGGCGCTCCAGCGCGGCGTCGCGCTCAAAATACTGTTTGTATTCGCTCCACGTGGTCGCCGCGATGGTGCGCAGTTCGCCCCTTGCCAGTGCCGGTTTCAGCAGGTTCGCCGCATCCGCGCCGCCTGCCTGATTACCCGCACCGATAATGGTATGGGCTTCATCAATAAACAGCAGTACCGGCTCCGGTGATTTCTGCACTGCATCGATGACATTTTTCAGCCGCTGTTCAAATTCACCTTTAACGCCCGCGCCAGCCTGTAACAGACCGAGGTCCAGTGTGCGGATATGCACCGTTTTCAGGCTGTCCGGCACGTTGCCTTCGGTGATACGCAGCGCCAGCCCTTCCACCAGCGCGGTTTTGCCCACCCCCGGTTCTCCCACCAGAATCGGGTTGTTTTTGCGGCGACGGGAGAGGATATCGACCATCTGGCGAATTTCCGTGTCGCGCCCGAATACCGGGTCGATTCGCCCGCTGCGGGCTTTTTCCGTCACGTCTTCGGTAAAGCGGTTAAGCACCGCCAGCAGGGCGTCATCCTGTTTCTCCGTCAGCGTTTTTGCCGGTGCGTCCGCCGTTGCCGTCTCCGGCAGTGCAGAGGTCAGCGGTTCGGTGACCTGTGGCTGACGTGCCGGACATTCATCCGACTGCGCATCCAGCAGGGGACGCAGCCGCTCAAGCTGCACGCGGCTCAGACTCAGCAATACCCACAGGTCATTACAGGCGGGCAGCATCGATTTTTCTGTCAGCGCCATCAGCAGGTGCTGACTGCGGATTTGCGGGTCGTCGCCTTCCAGCGAGGCAATCAGCCACGCCTGCCTGATAAGCGCCGTCAGGGGTTCAGAAAGCTGCGGACGTTCGCGGACCGAGCGGGGTAAGGTGTCCAGATGTGCCAGCAGAGACTGCCAGAGCGTGTCGATATCCCATTCATAGCGGCGGGCAATCACCGTGATATCGCCTTCTCCCTGCTCCAGCAGTTTCAGCAGCCAGTGTTCAATGGTTATCTCCGCATGGGCGCGGGTCTGACACAGTGAGGCGGCAGCGTCCAGCGCCCGTGCACAGTATGGGTTAAGGCGACGCAGCAGCGCGGCGGGGTGATTTCCTGTCATAGAAGGGTTTCCTTATCGTGTTCTGTATTCCTGCGATCCGCGTTCAGGCACGCTACCGCCCATAGCCGTTACCTCACTCAGGCCCATCAGGTTTCACCAGATTGTGGGTATGCTTTGCTCAGTACCGGTGCCTGCGGCACTGGACAAAGCACACAACAAAAAGGCAGACAGTTTCCTGTCTGCCGCAGTTATCAGGCGGAAGGACGCTCATTCCACGAGTCGGAATGAATGATGTTGCCGTCTTTGTAAGTCCAGGTGATTTTCTCGTAGCGGAACTCAATGCGTTCCAGGTGGTTATGCTTCTCTTTACCCGGATCTTTGATGTCGTGCATCAGCGGAGCTACTCTGACCAGCTTGACGTTATCCAGCGTGGTATTGAAATACTCCACTTCCTGACCGGCATCGTTGATGCGGTAGAATTTAAACTCCGCCGTTTTCAGGGTCTGTCCGGTGGTCACAGCTTTGTAGAGATACGGGCTGGAGGCATCGATTTCTTTGGTAAACGTAAAAGGCTTGTGAGTACGGGTACCGGTCAGTTTGCCGGTGTTATTGTCGGTCGGGATGTACACATCGTGATCCAGCGCCACCACTTCGATGCTACCTTCGCGCCCCTGAACGTCCACGGAACCTTTGATATCCGCGCCGCCGTCATCTTTCAGCCAGAGATAAGCAGGAATAGCCATGAGAATTACTCTCCTTGTTAGTGTGATTGAAGCACCGCCTTCTTCCGGCGGTATGTTTTATTTCACGTCCTGACAGGCGTCAGAACGCGGAACAAGACTGATTTCGACACGCCGGTTGACTGCCCGGCCCTGTGGCGTGTCGTTGGTCGCCGCAGGCTGGCTCTCGCCCAGTCCCTGTACGGCAAAACAGGTGGCCGGGATGTCGCTGGTCTGCAGCATCCAGTTGCGCACCGCTTCGGCACGCCGCAGCGATAACTGCTGATTGCTTTTTTCATCGCCGGTGGCATCGGTATATCCGGCCACGAGGATCAGCCAGCCCGGTTTTGCCCGGATGTTCACCAGTGCGTCCACCAGCACTTTTGTCGAGCCGTCTTTCAGGCGGACGCCAGTCGCGAATGGCGCGTAATACCGGCTGGCGGATGCGTTCGCCGGGGTATAACCCCAGACCGAGGCGCAGTGGTTCTCCTTCCCGGTAATACCCATCGAGCATGGTCGCATCGTCTTTCAGCACCGACAGGTGACGGGCTTTGGTGATAAATTCCTCCACCGGGACGGCATAAAACCGGTGCAGATCGTCACCGACCTGCCGTAATAACTGGCGATTTGCCGTGGCTGACAGGCACAGCGCGGCGATACCCGCCACGGTGGTGACGCCCAGCATGGTCACGCAGGCCCGTCGCAGCGGGGTA
>UMEM01011652.1_pt1 | contig 14962 bp, 20 predicted proteins | sample 1964761 | NCBI WGS metagenome assembly UMEM01 (sample SAMEA4836021, study PRJEB28245) | human gut metagenome | biome: gut microbiome; material: fecal sample | place: Denmark | collected 2008 | reverse complement strand
CCGCCGTGGATAAAATCAGCAATGCTTTCAAGTGGGCGAAAGATAACGCAGGATGGCTAATACCTGTACTTAGTGGGCTTGTAGGGGCACTGGTAGCGTTTAATGTATTGTCAACAGTAATCGGCTTATGGAAATCATATCAAACCGTAGCAACAGCTGTAAAAGCAGCACAGACACTGTTAAATCTTAGTATGACAATGAACCCAATCGGGTTGTTGATTGTGGGGATAGGACTGTTGATAGCTGCAGGTGTAGCACTGGCTATGCATTGGGACGAAGTCAAATCAGCGGCAGCGTCACTTTGGGAAAATATTAAGTCGGTATTCGGAGGAATCAGAGATGCAGTCGTAGGCGCATTTGATACGGTCAAAACAAAGGCGGGTGAAGCGCTTGACTGGATTGGAAATAAATTAGATGAACTATGGCAAAAAGTCCAAAATATCCCAGTCATTGGTTCATTGGCAAAAGGTGCCGTATCTGGTGCAAGTTGGCTTTGGGATAAAATGACAGCACCGGAAGCTGCACCGCCATCATACGCAACAGGTACATCCTATTTCCGTGGTGGTATCAGCCGCATCAACGAAGGCGGCAGAGGGGAACTGGTACAACTGCCATCCGGAACAAAGGTTTTCCCGCACACCAAAACAAAGCAGATGATGGGAAACAGAGTATATAACATCAATGTCAATGTAAACGGCGGCAGTGATCCAGACGAAACAGGACGCATTATTGCAAAGAGAATCAAAGAAGCGCTGGATGTAGCGTAAGAAAGGGGGAAGAATATGGAAATCGTTTTCAGTATCAACAACAATGCAGAAATTATGGTTATGCCTACAGCACCGGAATTTGAAATTGCGGAAGCACAGGGAAACGACACATTTCAGGGATTGACGGTAAATATCCGCATGATCGGAAATAAAGAATTGCGTACCATGTCCCTTTCCTCTTTCTTCCCTTCCAAACGCTATCCATGGATGTCACCATACGCAGATGTCAACCCACAAGCCTATATTGATTTTTTCAAATCCATCAAAACACAGCGGATTCCAGCAAGAATCGTTATATCAGACAACAACGACAGGGAAGTGCTGAACATGGCGGTGAGTATCGACAATTTTACATACAAATACCGAAAAAACGGCGATGTGGATTATACGCTGGACATGACGGAGTATGTATTCGTGAAAGCGGGTGGCATCAATGGTTAGGATGGTATGGAACCGGACAACAGATATCACGGATTTTTGCGGCAGTATCAGCCTATCGGACAATATGGACAGCGTGACCATGGAATTGAAGTGGAATATGCCAGTCAATCCACAGGACAGATACCTGTTTAACAGTCTGCCGAAATTGGATGTCGGGGATAAAATCGACCTGATCGGCGAAACAAAGACATTGTTTTCCGGAATTATAGTCGAGCGGAGCATTGCCGGAGAAATGACAGCTTATGATTATGGTTTTTATCTCAAAAACAATGATGTCATTCTGCAGGTAAAAACGGATGCGAACACAGCCATTTCAAAACTGTGTGAAAAAGCTGGTATTCCGCTGGGAGCTGTGCCGACAATGCCGACACAGATCAAGCAGATTTACGCAGAGGAAAGCTGTTCGGAAATCCTCGAAGATATTCTGGAACAAGTGACAGCAGAACAGGGAAAGAACTATTTCTGGCGGGTGAAAGGCGGAAAGCTCAATATTTATGAGTATCCGACCAAAATCACATACGCCTATCATAAATTTGAAACTGGAAATACGCTGGACATCACATATGCTTTGGGCAGCGTTGGTGGTAGTGACAGCATTACAGAACTGCGAAACGCTGTGCAGGTGGTATCGGAGGATAACGAAACCATTAAAATTCTTGCAACGGCAGAAGACGCCGCCAGCATAGCGAAATTCGGGCGGATGCTGGATGTGGTGAAACAGTCAGGCGATGAGCAAAATCCGCAAACGGTTGCGGAAAACAAATTGAGAGAAAATAATACGGTCAAGAAAACAAGAAACGTGTCCAATATGCTGGGATCAGAAGCAGTGGAAGCAGGTGTGCTGCTGCTGTTTTCATCTGATAAGTTTGAGGTGACGGGGGTGTATCTGGTGAAAAATGTCACACATACATTCGGTGCAGGTCACACCATGAGCATGGACGTAATGAAAACAGAGGTGGTTTGATGGATGATGAATTTATGCAGCTTGCAAAGAAACTGAAAGCGGGAAACAAAGCAGTGAAAAACGGTCTGACATTGTACTATGCCACCATCCAACAGCAGGAGCCGTTGATCTGCAATGCCAGCGATGGGCAGATAACCTTTGAAGAAGGAGATAACCTGCGGGTATCTGACGATATCAAGCGGAAGATGCTGCAGGATGAGGACAGACGGGAGTACATCGGAAAAACCATAGCTGTATTAGGCGTGCAGGAGTTTTTGACCGTAGCGATTTTGGAATGAAAGGGGGAAGCACCATGTTTCCCATTGATGAAAGAACCATTGAACAGGCGCAGCAGGCGGCGTCAAAAATGGTACCTGTGCAGGAAGTTGGGAGAAGTATCAAGTTTGATTATGAAAAAAATGTGTTTGTGTTTACGAATGGGAAAGCCGAGGAAGTAACCCAGGAAGAAGCGGTCAAACAGTGGCTGGAATTGATGTGCCGCACACTGCCGAAGCGGCATCCGGTGTATTTTGAAACAGGATTTGGAATCGAAACAGATAAAATCATCGGGTATAAGGCACTGCCGAAGGGATTCATTTACAGTGAGATCCAGCGGCAGATCAGAGAAAATGTGGTGCTTTCCAGATGTATTTCAAATATCATCAATTTTTCGGCGGCAGCGGAAAACGGCAGGCTGAACATCTATTTTACAGCAATTCTTTATACCGGGGAGGGGGTGACAGTAGATGTCAACGTATGATCCACAAGTCATTCTGGAAAAAATGCTGGGGAATATCCCTGATTCCTACGCAAAAACAGTGGGATTTCCCATATACGACCTGACAGCGGCATTTGCCATTGAAGCGGCTGATTTATACAAGAGAGCCGATGAGATCGAAGCAAAGCTGGACATCGAAAACCTGTCCGGTGATGAACTGACAAGGCGTGTGTATCAGCTGACAGGCATCAAACGGCGTCCGGCGGTATTTGCAGTTGGTGAGGTGACCGTAACAGGAAAAGGACTGGTACCGTTGGGCAGCCTGTTTTCCACACCAGATAATATCCAATACAAGACTACACAGGAAGCAAATGTGGTAGATAGTGAAAAGATACCCATTCAGGCAGTCATCGCCGGAGAAAGGGGAAATGTGGGTGCAGGAAGCATCACAAAGATTCCTGTTACAATCGCAGGCATCACGGCAGTGACAAATGAAGCACCTACCAGAAACGGGTATCGGGAAGAAAGCGATGAGGAACTGAAAAAAAGATTTTATGACGAATTGCAAAAGCCTATTGTGAGCGGCAACAAAGCCCACTATGAACTGTGGGCAAAGGAAGTAGCAGGCGTAGGGGAAGCGAAATGTTTTGCGCTGGCGTTCGGAGAAAATACGGTGGAGGTCTGCATCATTGGCAATGACGGGCAGCCAGCGTCCACAGAATTGATTCAGGCAGTACAGAAATACATTGACCCAGACAGCAACGGCAGAGGGGAAGGACAGGCACCTGCAGGGGCATACTGTACCGTTACCACTGCCACGAAAAAAGAATTGAACCTGACAGCCACGCTGGTTCTGCTGGAAGGGTATGAACTGGCTGATGTGCAGGAAGCCATCAAACAGGCAATCACAGAAGAACTGAAAGAGAAAGCCTTTCAGGTGGCATATATCAGCTATGCGGCATTGGCGAACATCATTTTTACCACACCGGGTGTTATTGATTATCAGAATTTGACCATCAATGGCGGTACAGCCAATATCCCAGTTGGAGAAAGAGAAGTGGCAACATTAGGGACGGTGATGTTCAGTGAATGAAGCGGGAGAAAGAATGGTGCAGCATAATAACAAGCTGTACCAGAAAGACGATTTTGTAAGAGCATTATACAATGCAGCAGGGCTGACAGTGGAAGGCGTGCTGGAACGGCTGGACGAAGCGGAAAAGCAGGAGTTTTTCGACACCATGACAGAAACGGGTGTGCAGCTCATAGAAGGCTATCTGGGCATCATACCGCCGAAAGATGCGGATATTGCGGAAAGACGCCAGAACGTACAGTCAAACTGGCTGGCGGCAAAGGGAAAGAAATTTACGATTGAAATGATTCAGGGTGTGGCAGAATCATGGGATAATGGAGCCGTAGATGTGCAGTTCATTGGTGGGAAAATCATCATTTCTTTCACACAGATCTTCGGGGTGCCAAAGTACATCGAAAGCATCACCGCCACCATTGAAAAAATCAAACCTGCCCATATTGGCTTTGAATTTGTGTACCGAACGCATAGCTGGCGTGATCTGTTGCCATACACATGGGAATGGGTGCAAGAGAAAACATGGGGAGAAGTAGAGGAGGGAAACTGGGGTGAAGTTTACAAGTAATTTCAATTTGAATCTGCCGGATTTGGACGATAAGGCAGATATCAGAAAACTGAATGAGAATTTCCAAAAAATTGATGAATCCATGAAGTCGCTGGAAACAGACCCGGAGCTGGCAGCAAATGTGGTGGATATAAACAACAAAATCGGCACAGAAGCAGACGCCGACACACAGCCTACGTTGTTTGGAAGGCTGGCACAGCTGAAAAAAGTGCTGCTGGAAAAGCTGGCAGAGCTGCTGACGAAGGTAACAAGAATTGATGGGGAGATTGGGAAAAGTACAGATGATAAAAATGCTGATAGCATATTCGGGAAAATAGCTGCGATTAAGAAAGATGTGGAGAGCGGGATTGTGTATGTCACGTCTGATAATATTCGAAAAACAATTATTAATAGAGAGGTGAGTAATACTGGCAAATATTACTCCATGACTTTTCTGGGCTATTTTTATGCAAAACGAACTGGTTTTGTAAAATTAACAGCAAGTACTAAATCTACATCAGGAAATATATATATTAATGGACGCCATGGAGGCGTTGATAAAAATATACACTTACCTTATTTTGGGGATGACCGCAATAAAATGTTTCAAGCTGGTGATGTAATGGATACGAATGAATCTACTAGATGGAATTTTTCAACCATATTGACAGGAAAACATTCAACAACATTTACTAGAGCACAAGCTATTTTATCGGTACAGAAAGACACATTATATTTATTTGCTATGAGTGCGGACGGTTCGGGTAATGTTGCTACGTGTAATAATTTTACTGTTTCATACGATGAAGTGGAAGGTGATTCTTTATGATAATTGGTTTTGAAAAGGACACAAAAAAAGTAATTTGGTACAATTTGGTTCAAACAAAAGAGGAGGCAGAGCATAGATTAGACGATACTACAATTTGGATTGAATGCAGCCTGCCTGCAACAGAATTTAGAGAGGGATACATCGCGGTATTCTATGTCAATGAGGATATGCAGTCTATTCGTGTGGAATATGAGCCGATTTCTGAACCGGAGCCAAGCCAGTTGGATATTATCGAAAAAGAAGTCAAAAAGAAAAACACGGAGATTGCCAAAGCGGCTATTGATAATTATACCTTGGAATTAGTAAAGGAGGGAGTTTTATGAGTATCAAACTGGAAAGTTTAAAACGGTTGTATGACGCTGGAAAACTTACGCAAGAAGATGTAAAGAGCTTAATTTCTATTTCTGAAGAAGAAAAACGAGAAATCCTGCAAAGTGCTTCTTCTTCATATGAGGGGTGAGGGATATGACTTGGGAAATTGTAATTGGCGTGGCAACATTTTTGGGATTTCTGGTGACTGCAGCAAAAACCATTATCCCGCTGACCAATGCAGTGACACGGCTGACAGATCAGATCGTGTCCGTCACAGGCAAAGTGGATGAGATGGACAAGCAGAAGAAGGAGGAACATAAAAAAATTCACGCCCACAACGAAAAGCAGGATGCAATGTTGCAGAACCATGAACAGCGGCTCCATGATTTAGACGGGAAGTGGTTTGAAAGATGAGGTCATAACACATAGGTGTTTTGATAGAAAAGAGTAGATGAGAACAGAAAGGATGAGGAAACATGAAACAGAATGAATTGAAAAGCGGTATCACAAAGGAATGGCTGGAAAGGGCCAAAGGCGTTTCTGCTGCTACCATTGGGCATGAAGTATGGCTGGATACAGAGGGATACTGGCATGAAAAAATGAAGGATGGTACAGAAGTCAAGTATTCCAAAGAGGAAGCCTATGTAAAAATGTATCACAAAGCAAAAGACGATGAGCGTCTGCCGGAATATATGAGAATCAATGGTATGTGGCTGAATATCCATGGTTATTGGGTGGCACCCATGGTGCTTCTGGGTTATACATCCAACAGCACCAGCACCAGTCATGTGATCTGGTCTGAAAGACTGACACATGAGGAAGATCCATCTATCAAAGAGGGACAGCATGTTACATATACAGAAACGCTGATTGTGGGCTATGACAGAAAGTTAAAAGTACATGTAGTATACAATACATTCAACACGGAAGCAGGCACAAGAGATGAGAAAAACTGCTGGTCTGCATTTGTGGATATGTAAAGGGGTGAGCATTATGGGTAAACTTTTGGAAAAACTGAAAAATTCTAAACGGTTAAAAAATCCCTGGTTTTGGGTTGGGCTGGTTGGTGTAGTTCTGACAGCCACCGGAATGGATCCTGCAATGTTTACAAGCTGGGGCGCATTGGGCGAAGCAGCTATGGGAGTACTGAAAAATCCTTTCCTGCTGAGTACGGCGGCACTGGCAGTGCTGGGGGTTTTCATCGAACCCACAAGCGCAGGTCTGAAAGATGAAAAGAAAGAAGGTTGAACCATGTATCTGATTGCTATCGGTGACGGTCATGGTGCAGAAACGGCGGGGAAACGTACCCCGCCTTTTGCAAATGGAACCGTCATGAAAGAAAATGAATTTAACAAGGCAACGGTGAATTATCTGGAAAAGGAACTGGAACGCTGTGGCTTTTCCGTACTGCAGACAGCGCCGGAAGATACAGACACACCACTGTCTGTGCGGGCAAAGCGGGCAAATGACGCCGGGGCTGATCTGTATATCAGTATCCATGCCAATGCATTTGGAAGCGGATGGAATGACGCCAACGGCGTGGAAAGCTGGATTTATTCCAAAAATGACAAAGATACACTGGATGCGGCGCAGAAAATCCAGTCAGAAGTCATCAAGGAAACCGGACTGAAGGATAGAGGAATCAAAGAATCTGGAAACAGTCTGGGCATTTTGAGAGATACGAAAATGTCTGCGGTTTTGGTGGAATGTGGATTTATGACGAATCCGCAGGAAGCGGAACTTCTGAAAAGCGATGCGTACAGAAAAAAGGTAGCAAAGGCTATTTGTAGGGGCGTGTGCCTGCATTTTGGTGTGAAGTATCAGGAAGAAGGGAATCAGATGGAAAAAATCAAAGTCATCCTGTTAGGAAAAGAAGTGGAAATGATGGGCGTCAAAGTCATTGACGAAAATGGAAATGTAACAAACTGCATCAATATTTGGGACTTTGCAGAGCAGACAGGCTACAAGGTATCATTTAAGGGGGCAACACCAATTCTGGAACGGGCGTAACGAAATATTTTCATGTATGAATTAAAATGGTACTTTTTGGGACTTTCTCTCTGTTAGAATAAACATCTAAAACAGAGAGGAGGGAGAGCATGAATAGCTTTATCACATGGATAGGTGGAAAAAAGCAGTTACGAGAAACCATCGTTTCCCGTTTTCCCAAAGAAGGTATCCAGAAATATGTGGAAGTATTCGGTGGAGCCGGCTGGGTTTTGTTTCATCGGGAAAAACATGCACCGAAAGAAGTGTATAATGATATCAATTCAAATCTGGTAAATCTATTTCGCATGATGCAGCATCACCCAGAAGCAGTGGAAAAGGAATTGGAATATGCACTCAATTCCAGAGAAATGTACCAGATGTGCCGGAAGACCATTGATCGAGAAGATTTGACCGAAATTCAACGTGCAGCACGTTTTCTTTTCCTGATCAAAACATCTTATGGTGGGAAGGTATCATCCTTTGGCTGCCAGACACGAGATGTTCTGCAGTTGAAAAATTTGGAAGAAGTAAAGAAGCGTCTGTCCACGGTTTTAATTGAAAACCGTAGTTTTGAGGAGCTAATCAAGAGGCATGACGGAAGCGGTACTTTATTTTATTGTCACCCGCCATACTACGAAACAGAAAAATACTATGATACAGGAGATTTTGTTTTTGATGAAAGTCAGCACATCCTTCTGCGGGACAAGCTGGCGAATATCAAAGGGAAATTTGTGCTTTCCTATAATGATCATCCGTTTATTAGGGAACTGTATCAGGGATTTACCATAGAAGAAGTGGAGCGGAACAATAGCATGGGCATTGTTGCTGGCGGAGAAAAAAGGTACAAAGAATTGATTATCAGAAATTATACGTAAAAGGGGCGGTATGTCCGCCCCTTATTTTTATTGAAAAATCTTTTTAGTATCTCTTGTGATGAATTGAATATCACAGTCTAATATATCGGTGATTTTTAAAACTTCATCGAATGAAAAGCTGTCCCGGTACAATTTATTGCTCATGGATTGTGGTGCAATTTCCAATTTTTCCGCAAGCTCTTTTACACTCATGCTTCTTTCGATCATCAGTTGTTTTATGATTTTTGATGCTGCCATAACAACCCCTCCTTTTTGATAGTATAACATATATGAGTATAAAATGTAAATAAAAAAGAAAAAATAATAAAAAATGTTATGAAATCTCTTGACATTTACTCAAAAATGAGTATAATATAATTATAGAAAGGAGATGAGAACATGAGCAAACAAAAGAAAAGCAGTAAGCAAGAGCGAACGCTAGCAACAATCCTCTTACTTACTGCAATAGCAAACCTCATAGAAGCCCTGATAGAAATTATCAGAAAGCTGATATGAGAACGGGGGAGGGAAACCTCCCCTACCATAAAAATAAAGGAATGTTTGCTCATTGTCAATATATAAAATGACAGAAAGGAGCGGTAGTATGGAAATGTTATATCTAGGTTTTAAGGGATTGAAAGCGGTATTTTGCATAGCGGTTATTGTTTATATAGTAAGAAATTGGAGAAGATAAAAAAGGAATGAACCATAAAGGAAAGCCCCTGTAAAAACAAGGGCAATTCTTTTTATTCTGTGAAAAGTTTCTTCTGATTTTCTTTAATTTGATTATCAGAAACTTCTGAAATGCCGGAATTACAGGAAGTATTTTTGTTTCATGTGTGGATAGCCTAGACTGGAAAGAACAGGGCGTAGAAGCGGAAATCAACCAGGTTTTGAATCATAAGCATTTAGGCAATGGCTCTATCCTTTTATTTCATAACGATGCAAAATACACCCCCCAAGCGCTGGATACCATTTTGAAAGGCTTGAAAGAAAAAGGATATGACATTGTACCTGTTTCTGAACTCATACATACTGGAGAATATACGGTGGATCATGAAGGCAGACAGATTCCAAGCGGTGAATGAGTGTTTTGGTGCGTAGTCAGTTTAATATGGAAAGAATGGAAATCCTCCTTTTCGATTTATAGAAAAGGGGGATTTTTTATGGAAAAAATTTGGTTTGTTGGGAAAGTAAAATAGATTTGCACAAAGTAAATTTCGTGGAATTTTCATAAAGGGACTATGATTTTTGGGGTGCCGTTTTCATGAAGTTTGGGGCATTTTAAACAGAATCAGAAAACGAAAAACAGAAAATGGAAGTATTGGAATGGCGTATCATGAAAGAAAAGGCAGACATGACCTGTCTTCATATGGTAAAATAAATAAAAGTATTGCTGTAAAAAGCAGAACAGAGTCAGAGATTTTTGGCACACCGTTTTGAATGAGGAGAGAGTTTTATGGCATTTTTACCTGTAACAAAAAAAGGAAATGTTAGAAAGAGGATGGGAAAGACCGGATTTTGTATATATCAGCGGGGACGCCTATGTGGATCATCCTTCTTTTGGTGCGGCAATTATCTGTCGTGTATTGGAAAGCCATGGTTATAAGGTTTGTTTTATTCCGCAGCCCAATTGGAGGACAACGGAAGATTTCACCCGTTTTGGGGAGCCAAGGCTGGGTTTCTTGGTCAGTGCCGGCAATATTGATTCCATGGTAAACCATTACACAGTGGCCAAAAAAAGAAGAAAAAAAGATTCCTATTCTCCTGGCGGAGAAATGGGGCTTCGTCCCGATCGTGCTACCATTGTTTATTGCAATAAACTGCGGGAAGTCTATAAAAAGACCCCCATCATCATTGGAGGAATCGAAGCCAGCCTGCGTCGCTTGAGTCATTATGATTACTGGGATAATAAGGTGCGCCGCTCCATTTTGCTGGACAGTGGTGCAGACCTTTTGCTCTATGGCATGGGAGAACACCAGATTATTGAAATGGCAGATGCTTTGGCCAGCGGGCTGCCTGTGGAAGAATTGACGTTCCTCCGCGGTTCTGTATATAAGACAAAAGATATTTCCAGAGCATATGACTATATCGTTTTGCCGAAATATAATGAAATCAAACAGGACAAAATGAAGTATGCGGAAAGTTTTTTGATCCAATATCAAAATACAGACGCAGTTATTGGCAAAACATTGATTGAGGAATATGATGAGTGGACTGTGGTGCAGAATCCACCATCTCCGCCACTGCGGACAAATGAGTTGGATCGTGTGTACGCATTGAATTTTGAGCGTACTTATCATCCTATGTATGAAGAAAAAGGCGGCATTCCTGCCATTGAAGAAGTAAAATTCAGTTTGGTAAGCAATCGCGGCTGTTTTGGGAACTGTAACTTCTGTGCATTGGCATTCCATCAGGGGCGCGTAGTTACAGCCAGAAGCCACCAGTCGTTGGTGACAGAAGCGGAGAAGATTACCCACGACCAAGGATTCAAAGGATATATTCATGACGTAGGCGGGCCAACAGCAAACTTCCGTCAGCCGGCATGCAAAAAACAGTTAGAGCATGGCGCTTGTCGGAACAAACAGTGCTTGTGGCCTACAAAATGCGAAAATCTGGATGTAGACCATCGGGATTATGTGAAATTGCTTCGGAAGATCCGCGAAATTCCCAAGGTGAAAAAAGTTTTCATTCGTTCCGGGATTCGGTATGACTATCTGATTTACGATAAAGATGAAACATTTTTCAAGGAGCTTTGCAAATATCATATCAGCGGACAGTTAAAGGTAGCGCCGGAACATGTTTCTGATAAAGTGTTGGCGAAAATGGGCAAACCCGGCGGTGATGTATACCAGAGATTCGTCAAGAGATATAAGGAAATCAATGAGCGGTTGGGTATGGATCAGTATCTGGTGCCATATCTGATGAGCAGTCATCCAGGAAGCGACCTCCATGCTGCCATAGAGTTGGCGGAATACCTGCGGGACATCCATCATATGCCGGAACAGGTACAGGATTTTTATCCTACACCAGGGACGCTTTCCACAGCAATGTACTATACGGGCATTGACCCCCGCACAAAAGAAAAGGTATATGTGCCCAAAACACCCCATGAAAAAGCCATGCAAAGAGCGCTGATGCAGTATCGTCTGCCACAGAATTATGATCTGGTTTATGAAGCTTTGAAATTGGCCCATCGTGAGGATCTCATCGGTTTTGGCCCTCAGTGCCTGATTCGCCCCAGACAGATTGCTCAGAAACAAAACGCCAAAAAATCCGCAGCAGGCAAGTCCAGTGGAAAACCCATGGGAAGAACGGGTGGAAAACAGACACCAGCCAAAAAGAAAACCATTCGGAATGTCCATAAGAAAAAATAAAAGTCCTTGCAGTCTGTAACGCAGGCAAGAAACAGAAACAAATTTATTGGAATTTGATTTGTTTGGCATAAGAAAATGAAATGAAAAAAATCCCCTTCCAATCAAGCAGGAAGGGGATTTCTTTTTATGTCAGTGGCAGCGGAATTTCCACTGGTTCTGTTGGCTGGACTTTGCCGTCATAGATGGCCACAACAGAGAAATTCATGAGTTTTCCGTCATTTGTCATGGCAAAGATATCTCCGCACTCGCCGTCGATCCATGCGACGTTGTCAAGGATTTTTCTACGATCGATTTCATAGGGAGAATCAAACCCGTCATTGATCTGAACGACATCATTATAGCCGCAGATAGACAGACTGCCATCTGTGCCGAAGGAAAAGACCGTATCGTCAATGGTCTGTATGTGGTCAATATTCTCTTGTAAAAGGACAGGCGGCGTAAGTTCTGGCTGATCGTTGGAAAAAGAAGAAATGTTGAATCCACTGCCCCAAAGGGTGTTGTCCTGTTTCACAAAATATAGTGTTGCATAAACGGAGCTATAATCTTTGACATCGTCTGTAATTTTTACGGGAAGAAGTACAGGTTCTGTATTTCCGGTGCAAAGCTGTCCATATAGGTTATAGCCCCAGCCCCATAAACTGCCGTCTTTTTTGATTGCGAAAGAAAGATTTGTATGCATTTGTACATTTGTTTCAATTTCTGCTACATCATCTAAGATTTTTACGGGAGATAGTGCAGATTCGGTGGTACCGTTTCCTAGATTACCCTCGTCATTGTATCCCCATGCCCAAAGACTGTCATCCTCCCGCAGGGCAAAGGCGTTGGTATATGTATCGAAAGCACCATTGCTAGGACAAGCGGTGCAGGTAAATGTTTTCACATGATCCAGAACTTTGGTGGGTATTGATACCGTTTCCGTTGTGCCATTTCCCACAGCGCCATATTGGTTGTATCCCCATGCCCATAAAGTCCCGTCTGTTTTCAGTGCGTACATGGTAGGCTCGCCGCGGTCATAGCTGCGATAGAATTTCGCTACATGATCGGCAATGATCGTTGGTGATGAACTTCTGATGTAGGATTCTCCCTGACCTAATTCCCCATACTGGCATTCACCCCAAGACCACAAATAACCATCCTGATCTATGGCAAAACTGGTACTGTTATCTAAATCCGTATATACGGCTTGTTTCAATATGCGCCTTGGTGTTTTCATTTCCTCTTTCGTCAGAGCAACCATTCCTGAAATATATCTGGTTTGCATATCCCAGACATATAAGTCCCCATTGGCGGTGATGGCATGTTCCATATTTGGCACGGCTACATCATCCAGCAGTTTCTTCTTAGGGATAGAAGGATCCATGTCCGTAGGCAGTTCCCATAGAGAATTGTCTGTATCCAATACATAAAATAAATCGTTATACATACCGGTGGGAACAACTTCTTTGATATTTTTCATGATGCGTTCTGGTTCCGTCGGCGGTAGAAAGGCGTCGTAAATATAAGGAGTTTCTGGATAAACAGAGTCCCATGCCCAAAGATTGTTGTCGGTATCAATATAAAAATTTGTTCTTTTGTTGGCTGCATCCTTTTCTGCCCCATGAAAATAGAATCGGCTTTGATCTGTTTTTGCTGCGGCAGATGTATCCGTGTTGATACAGGCACAAAATGCTGATGCACAAAGGAATGTCAATGCCGTCAGACTGGAATAGATTCGAATTCTTTTTTTCTTCATGGAAATGCCCCCCTTATTCCTTGTGTAAATGATGCTAGAACAATTGATTTCAAAAAACGAATTGTCTGACATTCAGCCTTTTTATTCAACATAGCACAATTTGTTTTGGGTGTATATAAAGTTAAGAAAAACGCAAGAAATTTTCTGGATTTACAGTATTTTCAGCATTGTTTTTTCGATGTTCTGGAGCGGTTTTTTCCTTATCTTAGAAAAAGTTTGAAGATATTCTTAACAATTACATGGCATTCCATTCCCGAAAATCCAAGCTTTTCAAGGTGAATAGGCAGGCGTTAGAATACTTTGCCACCGATTTGCCACCGTAATTTTTATACTGGTGGCAAAGTTCCTGCGCATAGTTTTTCGAAAGCTTCTACGGCTTCCTTTTCCATGTCCTCAGTACAATGAGCATAGATGTTCAATGTTGTTGCTATATCCCTATGACCAAGACGCTGCTGGATAGCCTTGATGTTTACACCTGCTGTAACCAGCATAGTAGCATGCGTATGGCGCAATGAATGATAATCAAATTCTGGAAGCAGTGATTCTCGAATTTTTTGGGATAATTTGCTTGCATCATTCCTACTGACCAAAATACCGTTATCTCGAAGGCATACAAAGGATATACGGCTCTGTGTTTGTTTTGATTTATTGACTTTACGTAGAAGCACCTCATTTTTATTATTTACTGATTCTGATTCGTAAATGGTATAGTATTCACCATAAAATACTTCATTTTCAGCTTGTCTACGTTTTTCTGCTTTTAACAAAGCACAGAGGGAATCGCTGATCTGTATCGTTCTGACAGATTCATATTTTGGGGTTTTCAATACATATCTTTTTTTACCTATGACGAGTTGTTGTTTTATCTGGATTGTTTTTGACTCTAGATCTACACAGTCCCAGCTTAAACCAAGACATTCACCAATACGCAATCCGCAGTTCCAACCAATCTGTAGAAGTATGTAACCATAAGACCCAAATGGGTATAGACTAAGCATGCTTGCATAGGATTCTTGTGGAATGACGACACGCGTTCTTTTTTTAGTCGCGAATTTTCCCAATTTTGCCGTTTTACATGGATTTGTCTGTATGTAGTGTAACGGCTCAACTGCATATCCAAATGCACCTGACAAGATGCTTTTTATGGACGTGACTGAAGATTTGGAGTAACCTTTTTCTTTTAGGCTATTAAGAAATGACTGGATCGTTGCTGTCTGAATAGCGGACAGACGATAGGCTCCAATAGCAGGGATGATGTGTGTTTGGATAAGACGTGTATAGGTATACATCGTGTTAGTCTGTAGATTTGATTTTACATATTGATTCATCCATTCATCCAGATAATCTCCAACGCTGATATTTGATGGCT
>UMEM01005744.1_pt1 | contig 15112 bp, 14 predicted proteins | sample 1964761 | NCBI WGS metagenome assembly UMEM01 (sample SAMEA4836021, study PRJEB28245) | human gut metagenome | biome: gut microbiome; material: fecal sample | place: Denmark | collected 2008 | reverse complement strand
TGAGATATGGAGAGCAGAGGATCAGCAATGCATGGTATTGTTTCGATAAAGTGAGCGGAGCAATGCAGATTGATTCGTGGTACAACGGTCATTATTATGGGAAAGATGGTGTGCGAAAAAAATAAAACTCATATAAATAATAATGTATATTTTGTGGATTAAAAGAGGAGGTAATTGTATGAAAAAGAAAGTAGTGTGTGCATTTGTGTTAGGTCTATTTGTTAGTTGCACTATGCCAATTGCAACGTTTGGCGAAACACAAGAAAATGTCATCGCAGTACAAACCGATCAAAATGAAGTGGAAAATCAAGATAATTTTACAGGTGAGAAGTTAATAGAGGGAAAATGGCATTACTTTTTGGAAGGGAAAATGGTAACAGATGAATTTGTACAATTATCAGAAAATCGTATAGTATATTATGATGAAAGTGGTTGTATGGTATATGGCGAGAAAAATATATATGGATCATGGTACTATTTTGACCCGGTTTATGGAAGTATGGCTAGAGGTTTAACAAAATTGCCTAAAAAAACTGTATACTATGATGAAATTAGTGGTCAGATGCGATATGGTGAGGTGAAAATACAAAATGAAAAATATTATTTTGATACATCTGATGGTCATATGGTAAGTGGTATTGTTAATGTGGCTGGAAAACAAAAATGTTATGCTGCAAATGGAAAACAAGTTTTTGGCGAATATTATTTAAACGGAAAATGGTACTATTTTAATACGACTACAGGTGAAATGCAGAAAGGACTGGTGAAATTATCAAATAAAACTGTATTTTATAATGAAGACGGAAGTATGTATTATGGAGAAAAATACATAGACGGAAAATGGTATTATTTTGATAAGGTCAGTGGAGCTATGAAGACAGGATTCTGTCAGTTGCCATCTAAAGTGGTATATTATGATCCGCAAAATGGTCAAATGGTATATGGAGAAAAGGAAATAGAAGGATATACATATTGCTTTGATAAAGTAAGCGGGGCAATGAAAACAGGATGGAAGACGGAAAATGGAAAAAAATATTATTATGGTTCAAATGGAATAGCAAAAGGCGAAAAATATATAGATAAATCATGGTATTATTTTGATGAGAACACTGCTGTTATGCAGACTGGACTGATTAGTCATAATAATCATACATATTATTATAATGAAAAAGGTCAGATGGAGTACGGTGAAAAATATATAGATGGCTCATGGTACTATTTCGCACCTGTCACAGGGGTTATGCAGACTGGCTGGGTAAAACATAATAATCACACATATTTTTATGCAGAAGATGGAAAAATGAGCCATGGATGGACCGCAATTTCAGGTGAAGATTATTATTTTGATGAAATTAGTGGTGTATATAAACCTGGATGGAGAATTAAAAATGGGAAAAGATATTATTATGTAGATGAAAAAAATATACAGGAGAGAAGTATATAGATGGCTCATGGTACTATTTTAATCCAGAAAAAGATGGAGAAATGGCTGTTGGATGGACTGAGCATAATGGTAATTTATATTATTATGACACAGAAGGAAAAATGATTCATGGTTGGTACGAAATAGGAACAACGAAATATTATTTTGGAAAAACAACAGGTATATGTGTAAAAGGTTTAGAGAAAAGAAAAGATGGAATTTACTGTACTGAAAACGGAAAACCATATTCTGGGGAAAAGAAAATAGAAGAAAATTGGTATTGTTTTGATTCGAAGGGAAAAATGATCACTGGCTGGTATGATTTGCCGGGGAAAAAGGTTTATTATGCTACGGATGGAAGTATGTGTCATGGAGAAAAAAATATAGGGGGGAAATGGTATTTCTTTGATAATACATCAGGAGCAATGATAACGGGCTGGTATAATCTTCCAGGGAAAAAAGTTTATTATGCTGCGGATGGAAGTATGTGTCATGGAGAAAAAAATATAGGGGGAAAATGGTATTATTTTAATAATAAAACAGGAGCAATGATAACAGGCTGGTATAATCTTCCAGGGAAAAAAGTCTATTATGGAAAAGACGGAGCAATGGTTTATGGTACGCAAGTTATAAACGGGACCACCTATAGATTTAATCCAACAACGGGTGCACTTATGATGAGCGGAATGTCTCTTAAAGCGCAGGTTTATACAAGTAATACCAACTGGTTGATTTTAGTTGATACTACGTCAAACCGAGTAGGAGTATACAGAGGGTATCTTAATAATTGGAATGAAGTGAAATACTGGCCATGTACTTCGGGAGCAAAAGCGACGCCAACGGTAAAAGGAACTTTTACCGTTCAGGGAAAAGGGAAGTCATTTGGATCTGGTTATACATGCTGGTATTATACACAGTTTTATGGCAATTATTTATTCCATTCAGTTATATATAAGCAGGGAAGTATGTCTACAATTACAGATGGAAGACTTGGTATTAATGCATCTCATGGTTGTGTTCGATTGAGTATTGAAAATGCAAAATGGATATATGATACAATTCCATCAGGTACAAAAGTGATTGTATATTAGTTATAACGTGCTATAATGAAAAAGGATGAAAATATTTAGGTATTTTCATCCTTTTTCATTATAGTAAAATAATAGAAGTGGTTGTTTTAATGAATAACAAATAGTATAATAAAACTATTTGAAAGAAATATAAAAGAAAGATGAAAATAAAAATGAGAAGTAAAAGCGCATTTCAAAATGTAATCAGTGCAATTGTATTGCAAATAATAATAGTTATAACAGGTATGTATATACCGCAACTGATGATTGTATCATATGGATCAAAAATTAATGGTATGGTTTCATCAATTAGCCAATTTATTTCCTATATAAGTTTAGTGGAAGCTGGTATTGGCAATGCATCATTAGTGGCACTTTTTGCACCTATAGCTAGTCAAAATTATAAAAAAGTCAATGGGATAATGACAGCAACTAATAATTTTTATAAAAAAGCAGGAAGTATATTTGGTGTATTGTTAATTGGATTAGCTGTAATATATCCGATTTTCTCGGTGGGAGAGATAGATATATCTCTTGTTCGATGGATGGTTATAGTTGTTGGAAGTAGTACATTTGTTGATTTTATGATTTTGGGAAAATATAGAGTTTTTCTGAATGCAAATCAAAAGGGTTATATTGTGTCAATTACTCAAAGTATTGGTACAATTATGAATGCAGCTGTATGTATAATTTTAATGAAAATGCAATTTGGTATTTTAGCGGTAAAAGCAGTTGCTACGGTAGTATATGTATTACGTACTGTATATATATGGAGTTATGTTAAGAAGAATTATCAATATTTAAAGCTAAATGAGGTTCCAGATAATAGTGCGTTAAAAAGAAGATGGGATGTATTAATACATCAAATTACAGGTGTAGTCGTTAATAGTACGGATGTAGTCGTTTTGACAACTTTCTTAAAAAATTTTTCGGAAATAAGTGTATATACGGTATACAATTTAATAGCATCTAATATAATTACGCTTTTAGATTCATTTGGTAACAGTTTATGTTCAGTGTTTGGAGAGGTATTTGCAAGGAAGGAAGAAAAATTAGTACAAGAAAGTTATCAGTTATATGAATATGTGTTTTTTATAATTAGTTTTATTGCAAGTACATGTATATTATTATTAATGATTCCGTTTATGAGAGTTTATACGATGAATATTACAGATGCACAGTATATTCGTCCAGTTACAGCGGTTTTATTTGGAATTATTGTTATAGGAAGAAGTATACGTACTCCTGCATTGACAATGATTATGGCAGTTGGACACTATAAGGAAACAAAAAAAGCAGCAATATTAGAAGCAATAATTAATATAATAGTATCCTTATTGTTAGTTAGAAAATTAGGTATTAATGGAGTGTTGATAGGAACGATATGCTCATATTTATATAGATCAATAGATATTATAAAATATATTGGGAAAAATGTTGTAAAAGGAACTATAAAAACGACTATAAGTAGAGTGGTTAGAAATATGATAATAATGCTCGTTATATTGTGGGGAAATTCTAAATTCGCATATAATTGTAGCACTTGGACGGAGTGGATACAATTAGCTTGTTTGCGAGGAGGAATATCTGTTGTATTATTTGGAATAGTTAATACGTGTTTTGAACCTAAAATGAGCAGAAAAGTGTATGCTATGATTGAAAGGATTGTGAAAAAAGAGTAATGAAAAAAAAGATTTTATTTATTATATCAACTTTAAGATGTGGTGGAGCGGAACACGCTTTGATTTCTTTGCTTAATGTTATGGATTATGATAAGTACGAAATTGATTTATTGATATTATGTAAAGAAGGAATGTTTTATAAAGATAAAATTCCTTCAAAAGTTAATATAGTAGAACCGGATATTTCAGTTAGTGCCGTTTTAGAACCAACTGTAAATAATATGTGGAAATGTGTTAAATATGGTAAATGGAAATATATAAAAATGCATTTGAAACGGATAAAGGACGAAAGGTTAAAGAAAGAGAAAATTACTCAAAATTTTTGGAGCGAATATTGGATGAAATATCGCGATTACATTAAACCTTTAAATAAGGAATACGATGTTAGTATTGGATATTTGGAGGGATTGTCAAATTATTTTTGCATTGATAAAGTATCTGCCAAATGTAAAATTGGATGGATGCATACGAATTATGCTGATTCAAACCAAAATAAAAAAGTAGATGCTTTGTATTTTCCTAAATTTGATTATATGGCAACGATGTCTGAAGCGGCAACGGAAACGTTAAAAAATGAATTCCCGGAAATTAAAAAAAATATATATACGATTCACAATATATTAGATGAATCAGAGGTTCAAAAACTTGCAGAAGAAGATGTGGAGGAAATAATAGATAAAAAGAATAAATTTACAATAGTTTCAGTTGGAAATATTTTGCCTGTAAAAGGATATGATATGGCAGTAAAAGCTTGTGCAGAATTAGTACAAGAAGGAATAGAGTTAAAGTGGTACGTTGTTGGACGTAAAGATCAGGCAGAGAAAATCGAAGAACTTATAAGAAAATATAATTTGGAAGATGAATTTATATTATTGGGAGTAAGAAAAAATCCATATAAATATATGGAAGCAGCTGATATATATGTCCAATGTTCTCGATATGAGGGCTTTTCAACGACAATCAGAGAAGCAAAGTTATTGTGTAAACCTATTGTTGCAACAAACTGTCAAGGAATAAAAGAACAAATTCAAGATGGTGTTAATGGTATATTGACAGAGATTGATGCTAGAAGCATCTATGAGGGCGTTCATAGATTGATAAATGATGAAAAATTAAGAATGAAATGTACTGAAAAATTAAAAGAAGATTTAAAAAATAGTAATGAGATAAAAATGGAATTAACTAAATTATATAGATTATTGGATGGAGAATAAGACATGGATGAAAAAATAGATTTTGTCGTGCCATGGGTAGATGGGGGCGATGAGAAATGGTTAAAAGAAAAAGAAAAATATAGAATAAACAAGGGAGAGGATGGTTCCAACAATAGATATAGAGATTGGGATAATTTACAGTATTGGTTTCGGGGTGTAGAAAAGTTTGCACCATGGGTGAATAGAATTCATTTTATTACATGGGGACATGTTCCAGAATGGTTAAATGTAGATCATCCTAAATTAAATATAGTTAAACATGAAGAGTATATTCCGAAAGAATATTTACCAGTATTTAGTGCGAATCCTATAGAATTGAATATACATAGAATTACAGGGTTAGAAGAAAAATTTCTATATTTAAATGATGACACATTTTTCGTGAATAAAGTTAAACCAAGTGATTTCTTTGAAAATGGACTACCTAATAGTATGGTCGCGGCGTGTCCGTATATATGTCAAAATGATGTGTTTGCAAAGTTAATAGCAAATGATTTGGGAGTAATAAATAAAAGATTTGATTTTCATAAAATAATTAAGCAAAATTGGAAGAAATGGTTGTCATTAAAAAATGGGAAACGTGTGCTTATGACATTGATGATGCTGCCTTATCCTGGTTTTACAGGGTTTGTCAATACGCATTTGCCAAACGCTTATTTAAAATCAACATTTGAAGAGGTGTGGGCAGAGGAAAAACAAATCCTTGAGGATACATGTGCGAATAGATTTCGGAGTCCTTTGGATGTGAATCAACATTTAATTAAGTATTGGCAAATTGCTGAGGGAAAATTTAATCCTGTAAATGAAGAAAAGATAGGTCATTATTATCAAATAGGCCGAGATGATAAGTTGTTTGCAGAAGATGTAAAAAAGAATAAATATAAGATTGCGTGCTTGAATGACGCTGACAATAGTGTAGACTTTGAGAGGGAAAAACGATTTATAAACGATATATTTAATACTATATTGAGTGAAAAATCAAAATTTGAAATGTAAGTTAAAGTATTTAAGAAAGGTTTAATAAGATGAAAAAATACCTTGTTTTTGGAATTAGTGGACAAATGGGAGGGGTAGAGTCTTTTTTATTTAATTATGTCAGTAAAATGATGAACGATGAAAATAAATTTGAATTTGTTTTTTTTGATACTGTTCCAGAATTTTTTTACAAATCTGTATTGAAAGATTGTAAATATTATATTGTGACATCTAGAACACGGAATTATTTAAAATATTTGCAAGGATTAAAACAAGTATTGAAGAATGGAAAATATGATGTATTGTGGTACAATGTATGCACACTTAGTGATATAACATTATTAAAATTAGCTGCAAAGTATAAAATACCATGTAGAATTGCTCATAGTCATAATAGTGAAAATATGGGAGGAAAATTAGTAGGAGCATTACATTGGCTACATAAAAAAGGGGTAATGAAGTATTCTACAGAAAATTTTGCTTGTTCAGACAAAGCTGCGGAATTTATGTTTGGTACAAAAAGTGGGGTTAAAATAATAAATAATGCAATAGAAGCTTCAAAGTACAAATATGATGAAGCAGTCAGAAATAAATTAAGAAAGCAATTGAATATTACTGATGAATTGGTGATAGGTCATGTGGGAAGATTTCATATGCAAAAGAATCACATTTTCATAATAAAAGTATTAAAAGAAATTGTGCAATTAAATAATAACGTGAAGGTAATTTTAATAGGAAATGGGACTTTAAAAGAAAAAATCATTTCATATGCTCAGGAGAGCGGTGTGTTAGATAATATTATCTTTTTGGAAAAACGTACAGACGTAAATGAATTATTACAAACTATGGATGTATTTTTGTTTCCGTCATTGTTTGAAGGATTAGGATTAGCATTAATTGAAGCACAGGCAGCAGATCTTCCATGTGTTATTTCTGATACTATTCCGAAGGCGGCAATATTAACAGAGAAAGTTGTAATAAAGTCATTGAACGAAACACCGGAGGAGTGGGCGAAAGCAGTACTTAGTTGTAGTGAAAACAAAGAGCGAAAAGATAGAGAGCTGTTACTGAAGCAAAAAAAATATGATATTCAAGAAAATGCTGAGATGTTAGTAAAATATATCAATGAAAAATATTAAGTAAGGATGAAAAATGTTAAGAGTTTTACAAGTGATTGGAAAGATGGATCGCGCCGGTGCAGAATCGCTAATTATGAATTTGTACCGGGCAGTGGATCGGACGAAAGTACAATTTGATTTTATGGTTTTTACATCTGAAGAAGGAGACTATGATCAGGAGATACTGGAACTGGGTGGCAGAATATATCATATGCCTTCTTTCAGAGGATATAATTATTTTAATTTATGTGGAAAATTTAAAGATTTTTTTGAAAAGCATCCATATAAAGTGGTACATGGGCATATAGGAAGTTTGTCTCCGGCTTATTTGTATTATGCAAAAAAGAATGGAGCATATGTTATTGTGCATAGTCATGCAACAAAATCGAGTGTGCTGTGGGAACGATATGTATTTTGGCTGTTGTCGCATAGAGTAAGTTCTATCGCAGACTATTTTTTTGCGTGTTCAAAACAGGCTGGAATAGATATGTTTGGATCAGAAATTATAGAAAAAGATAATTTTAAGGTTTTGAAAAATTGTATAAATGTAGAAGCGTTTAAATACTCGGCAGAACGACATCAAAGGTTGAAAGAACTGTTTAAATTAGAAGATAAAGTGGTATATGGACATGTGGGAAGATTTACAGAAGCAAAAAACCATCAATTTCTGATTGAAGTATTTAAAAAATTATCTGAGAAAAATGATAAGGCCATATTGTTACTGGTAGGACGTGGAGAACTGGAAAATAAAATAAAAAAGATTGTACATGAAAAGAAATTAGACGAAAAAGTTATATTTATGGGAGTGAGAGATGACATTCCTGACATGATGAATCTTTTTGATGCTTTTGTTTTCACATCAGTATTTGAGGGGTTGGGAAATGTCTGTATTGAAGCACAGTCCGCAGGTTTGCCGTGTTTTGTATCAAACGCAATTCAGAATGAAGCAATTGTTTCAAATCATGTATGGCGTTATTCATTAGAACTTTCTTCTCGAGAATGGGCACAGCAGATAGAAGAGATTTTAAAAACGTATGAAAGAAAAGATGGTAGAGATCAAGTTATTGAGGCTGGATATGATGTGAAGAATACCGCAGAGAACTTACAAAGATTTTATCTGGAGCATTCAAAAAAATAAAATACAAAGGAGTATATATGCAAAAAAAAAGTTATTGTTTTTTTTCAGCGCAATATCTTCCCCATATGGGAGGAGTTGAAAATTATACATATCACTTGGCTAAAGAACTTGTAAGAAGAGGAAATAAGGTAACTATCGTTACATCAAACGTGGAAAATGTTGATTCATATGAAAAAAAAGAAGGAATTGAAGTGTTTAGAATTCCTTGTTGGAATTTGTTAGATGGACGTTTCCCTGTTCTTAAGGTGAGTGCCTTTTTCTTAAAAGTGAATAAAGAATTAAAAAAAAGAAATTACGATATGGTGATAGTAAATACTAGGTTTTATTTACATTCAATATATGGTGCAATTTATGCGAAAAAAAAGAAAATTAGATGTATTTTTATTGAACATGGGACTGGACATTTATCATTACATAATCCAGTATTGGATAATGTTGAAAATATTGTTGAACATTCTATGACATTAGTAGAAAAGAAACTGTGTAATGAATTTTATGGTGTTTCAAATGCGTGTTTGGAATGGCTTCAGCATTTTCATATAAATGGGAAAGGAGTATTGTACAATGCCATTGATTTAGAAGACATTAAAGAAAAGAGCGAAAAAAAGGTCAAAGATTATAGGAAGATGTATAATATACCCCAAAAGGCTATTATTATTAGTTTTACAGGAAGACTTTTAAAGGAAAAAGGTATTTTTAAACTTATTAATTCAGTAGAAAATATTATAAATGAAAATAGTAATATTTATTTGTTAATTGCAGGAGACGGACCGGAATGGAAAAATGTAAAAGAAAAAGAGTCCGCACATATAATTGTTTTAGGAAGAATTAATTCAGAAGAAATAGTTGCCTTATTAAATCAAACAGATATATTCTGTTTACCATCGGATTCGGAGGGAATGCCAACGTCTGTTTTAGAAGCTGCTGCTTGCAAAGCATATATTATTACTACGAAGAAGGGAGGGGCAAAAGAATTGATATGTAATAAGTCTTATGGTATTATTATGGATAGTAATGATGTAACTACGGTGGAAAAAACATTAAAAAGAGCACTCCCGAAAGGAGAAGAAAGAAAAAAAGCAGTGGATTTGACATATCAACGTTTGAAAAATATGTTTACATGGGAGAAAGTTGCAGAAAAATTAATGAATATATAAGAGAGGAACCCAAGAATGAAAAGTGAATTACTAATTGTGATTCCAGCATACAATGAAGAAGAAAATATAGAAAATGTAGTGACTTATATTATTGAAAATTATAGTCAGTATGATTATGTGGTTGTGAATGATGGGTCAAAAGATAGGACAGCAGAAATTTGTAGAAAAAATGGATATGAACTAATAGATTTACCAATAAATCTGGGCCTTGCTGGTGCTTTTCAGACTGGTCTTAAATATGCACATCAAAAGGGGTATTCTTATGCAATACAGTTTGACGCTGATGGACAGCATAGACCGGAATTTATTGAAAAGATGTTAAATCGAATAAAAGAGGGATATGATATAGTAATTGGTTCAAGATTTGTAAATGTGAAAAAAAATAAATCTATGCGTATGTTGGGAAGTAGAATGCTAACAGTGGCAATTAAATTTACTACGGGAAAAAGAATTGCAGATCCTACATCAGGTATGCGTATGTTTTCGAAAAATATGATTAAAGAATTTGCACAAAATTTGAATTATGGACCAGAACCAGATACAGTTTCTTATTTGCTAAAGAATGGAGCAAAAGTATCGGAAGTTTCAGTTTGTATGGATGAGAGACAAGCTGGAGAAAGCTATTTGACTGCAATGAATTCTGGAAAATATATGTTAAAAATGTTATTATCTATATTGGTTGTTCAAAATTTTAGAAAGAGAGGATAAAAATGTCTTTATATATAAGGATACTTTTGATCGTTGGTGCAGGTTTATCACTGGTTTTTATATTAAAAAAAATTCGACAGTCAAAATTGAAAATAGAATATGTTGTGTTTTGGTTTTGCTTTTCGAGTATTTTAGTACTTATGGGGGTGTTTCCGAAAATAATAACAATTATTTCGAAAATATTAGGATTTCAATCCCCTATAAATATGGTTTTTTTAATTATAATTTTTATTTTAATTATCAAATTATTCTTTAATACAATACAAATATCTGCATTAGAAAATAAGGTGGATAGTTTGGCTCAACAAATTGCGATTGAGAAGAAAAAAGAAGAGGAAAAAAAGAAAAATTAAAAATATTATTATCGAAAAATTTAATAATGTAAAACATAATAGAAGCTTGGTGAATAATCTTAATTTACCAAGCGTCGTTTAATATAAGATGAATATTAGGAAGGAAAGATATGGTGAACTATAGACAAAAATGGAAGAGATTAGTATTAATGATACTAATTTCAATAATAGCAGGAACTGGAATAACGATAGGTGTTTCTGGCATACATTATTATAGGGCAGCAGAAAATAGAGGAAAATATAAAATTGATTCAGAGCAGATATCTGAAAAAAAAATTATAACTGAAAAAAAGGAAGTAAAAAAAACAGTTGTAATAAAAATTCCACGACAGTATGTTAACAAATTTACCTTTGAATATACAAGTGCGGATTTTTCTAATTTACAAATAAAGGTAAATAAATTGAATATTTATGGAGTGACTGAAAATTTAGAAATTCAAGATAAATTTATGGAAGGTGCAACAAGATCAGTTGTCAATATTAATGGAAAAGTATCTAAAATAAAAATTAGTTATATCGACCAGGAAGAACCAGTTGAAATACATAATTATAGTATCGATAATTCATTTAAAATTAATCCGTTAATAGGAATATTTTGGACGTCAATTATTTTTTTGCTAATCTTCTTGATTATATTTAGAAAAGAAAATGCTAAACATGAAGGAATTGCAGCATTTATATGTATTTTTGTGTCAAGTATGTGTATGCTTGTTATAATGCCAGCATATATAACAGGTTGGGATGAACAAATCCATTATGTGAATGCATATGAATTAGGTGTAACTAAGAAAAGTGAACATGCTACAAGAGCACAAGATTATATGTATAATAATGCCGCAAAAATTAACGAAGTTTCTTCACAAGCAAATGATAGTATAGAAGAGCGTTTGGATATGATTCGACTCATGAATGTAAGACAAAATGAACAAGGATCAGTGATTGACAATTTTACAATCCATCTGTCTAGTGTAGGATATGTATTACAAGCATTAGGATTGAAGATAGGAAATATTTTGCATTTATCTCCGTATATATATTGGATGCTTGGAAAACTGATGAATGTATTATTGTATGCAATTATTATGAGCTTGGCTGTGTATATAGTTCCGGTTGGAAAAAGACTTTTAATGGTGATTGCAATGTTGCCTATAATGATTTTTCAAAGCACAACATATACCTATGATGTTACAGTAATTGCTTTTCTTACCCTAGCATCAGCTGTTTTAGTACGAGAAATTTTTTCTGAAAATCAAGTGTTTGAATATAAATGGCGAATAGTTTTCTTTGCCTCGGTACTTTTGGGGTGTTTACCGAAGGCTGTTTATGCACCACTTATATTAGGTGGATTACTATTACGAGAGGATAAATTTTATTCAAAAAAGGATAAATGGATTTTTAAGGGAAGTATTATTGTTGGTGGATTACTACTTATGTCTACTTTTGTATTACCTACATTAATAAAACCATCTGTAACAGGGGATGCACGAGGTGGAAATACAAGTACAGCTAGTCAGATTGAATATGTATTAGGTCAACCATTTGCTTATGCAGTTGTTTTGATTAAAAATGTTTCCAATACTTTTTTTGATTATATTATGGGAAATAGTATATTATGTAACTGGGCATATTTAGGAATCGGAAATATGACATATTGTGTAAGTGCATTATTAGTAGGAACTACATTGACAGATACATATGCAGATTCGAAAATAAAGAGAAAGGTATATTCTTTAAGAGTCCAAATAGCGATGTTGATGCAGTATGGGATGGTTATAGTGCTGATTTGGACAGCTTTGTATTTATCTTTTACAGAAGTAGGAAAAACGGTGATTAGCGGTGTGCAGGCAAGGTATTATTTGCCATTTCTTTTTGGTGTTTATATGTGCTTTCGAACAGATAAAATTGTCAACAATATGAAAAAAGATGTATATCAAATGATAATTATGACAATAAGTGTAATATTGCTGTTTTTACAGATGTTTAATATGATATTAATTCCTAAATGTCTATAGTTGAAAAGAAAACCTGAAGATGCTATAATTTTAAAAGCTATTTTAAAAGTAAAATTGGAGGAGCTGAAGTGTCAGTTTATATTGAAAATTTTAAAAAATTCAGACCATTGTTAAACGAACTGGTATCAAGGGATGTAAAGATTAAGTATAGAAGATCTGTATTAGGTGTTCTTTGGACACTCCTTAATCCCTTATTTATGATGATTGTATTATCGGTAGTATTTTCAAATTTGTTCAAATTTGATATTGAAAATTTTCCACTTTATTTGTTGAGTGGACAGGTAATCTTTAATTTTTTCTCAGATGCCACGAATAACTCAATGGGCGCCATTATAATGAATGGATCTTTGATTAAAAAAGTATATGTACCAAAATATTTATTTGTGTTGTCAAGAGTTATATCTAGTTTTATTAACTTAATGGCTTCATTTACAGCACTTATTTTAGTTATGCTGGCTATGAGGGTGGAATTACATTGGACATCCCTTATGGCATTTATTCCATTGGCATTGCTAGTTGCGTTCTCTCTGGGAGTTGGATTGATTCTGGCAGCGATCGTAGTTCAGTTTAGAGACATCATGCATTTATATTCGGTATTTATTACTGCATTGATGTATATGACACCGGTTATTTATCCGATGTCTATTCTGCCACATTGGATGAAGATTGTAGTATATATGAATCCAATCACGAATTATTTGGTCATGTTTCGTAATGTGATGCTTAATAATAGAATCTTGTCATTGTGGGAGTTGGCATTAGGAGTTGTAGAGGCGGTTATTGCGCTAATAATAGGTCTGGTAGTATTTTATAAAAAACAAGACAGTTTTATATTAAATATATAGGAGAACTTTAATGGAAAATGATGTAATTATTGATGTGGATCATGTATCGATGAGATTTAATCTTGCATCAGAAAAATTTGATAGTTTTAAAGAATATGTGATTAGAACATTAAAGAAACAAATATCTTTCAATGAATTCTGGGCTTTAAAAGATGTATCATTTCAAGTAAAGAAAGGTGAGTCATTAGGACTTATTGGCTTAAATGGTAGCGGTAAAAGTACGATGTTAAAAGTAATAGCCGGTGTTTTGAAACCGACGAAAGGTTCTGTAAGGGTAGAAGGAACAGTAGCCCCTTTGATTGAACTGGGAGCAGGATTTGACATGGATCTTACTGCAAGTGAAAATATCTTCCTAAACGGTGCTATTTTGGGATATTCACGCACTGATATGGAAAAATATTATGAAGATATTGTAGAGTTTTCAGAACTTAGAGATTTTATGAATGTACCGGTAAAGAATTTTTCATCAGGTATGGTTTCGCGACTGGCTTTTGCAATTGCTACGATTGGCCAGCCGGATATACTGATCGTTGATGAGGTACTTTCTGTAGGAGATTTTAGATTCCAACAGAAGTGTGAAATGAGAATAAGAAATATGCTTGATAAAGGAACTACGATTCTTTTTGTCTCTCATAGTATAGAGCAAGTACAAAGTTTGTGTAATAAAGTTGTATGGCTTGAAAAAGGTAATCTTAAAATGGTCGGAGACTCTAAAGAAATTGGAGATATCTATAGAAATTCATAGGTGGAAGGATTAATATGAAACAAAAAATAAAAACCATTACATGGGTAATCATAATTGTAGTAATTGCTTTTTTATACGCACATATTGCAAAAGCACATAATGTCTATAATTTGGATATTGATCCATCAGAATACAGGGCAACCGGAATTTTGACGGAGACAGGAGTTACACAGGAGTTTATCAGTCAGGAAGAACATTTGGATGCAGTCAAAGTAAAGACGACAATATTTACGGATTGTGAAAATGTAAAATTAAATTATTCAATTGTAGATGCAGAATCTCAGAAAGTGCTTGCAGAAGGAAAGAAGAGTTGTAAAAAAGTTAAGAACAGTAAATTTTTTGAACTTGATTTTAAAAGGATAACCAATTGTAAAAATAAAAAATTAGAATTGAAAATCTATTCTGAAGGCCAAACCATTGATACAGGTGTAGGTTTTTCATATGAACCAACCAACGAAAATGGAACAAAATTAATGGTTAATGGACAAGATACGGAAGGAACATTGGTTGTTAAGACAATTACGCATAGATTTGATGTCGAAACATTTGTAATGTTTATTGCGTTTATTTTGTATATTATTGTTTTCTTGAAGATTTTATACAAACTTTTCAAGTAATTAAGAAGAGGAATCAATATGTTTGGGATAAAAACAAAATTACGTGAATTAAAGA
>UMEM01004681.1_pt1 | contig 15236 bp, 14 predicted proteins | sample 1964761 | NCBI WGS metagenome assembly UMEM01 (sample SAMEA4836021, study PRJEB28245) | human gut metagenome | biome: gut microbiome; material: fecal sample | place: Denmark | collected 2008 | reverse complement strand
CCCGCCTGTTCCGCCGGATTTATTCTCTCCCCGCAGGATCTCATTGATCTCCCGCCTTTCATATGTTTTCCCACTGATCTGGTCATCCAAATACAGGATTCTCGTGGTTCCGTCCTCATTCCGGAAGTCTTCATGAAAGATGTCGATTCCCGAGTCGATCACCGCCACCAGGACACCTTTTCCCGTAAGCCCATCGGTCCCTGTCTGCACCGGAAGAAAACAGGAGGCCGCCCTCGCCCGGTTCAGGGCAAAGAACAGCCTCTTTGGTTTTTCCGCGTATTCAATTTCAGGAAGTGCGATCACCCCCGGGACATCCCGCTCCGTGACACGCAGGATCGCAAAATTGTTAAAAAGATATGTTCCTGATGCATCTGGGAATTTTGCATTCAAAGCAGTCTCCAGGTTTCCATGGTATTTCACGATGATCTCCCATGCCCGCTCCACCCTGTCATATCCCACGTTCAGCTCTTTAGTCCGCTCTCTCGTCTCCTCAGGGACAGAAATCGCCAGATTCAATAAATTTTCCGCTTTCTGATCTTCCATCTCTGCCGCACCACATCTATTCTGTGCTCTGTCTGCTACAAATTTTCCATACCAATTCCGGCAGACAGATTCTATTCTGAATATTTTATGCGGCAGACTTTACTTTTGTTCTGCTGCGCACGGACTTTCACACCACCTGAGATTCCCGTTTTTCCCTATTAAAAAGCTTTCATCCCCTCAAAAATCAGTATTGAAAAACCCCCGGAGCCATCAGACCCGGGGGCGTCGTGCGAATGGCACGTTTCATTTAATTACTGTGCAGTTGTCATACTCATAACGATGCTGTTGAGAGAAGCTGCATCTTTGATTCTTCCAGTTGTCTGGACTACTACCATATAGCCGTCCTGCTTGCGGCAGTAGTACGTTCTTGATGTCTTCTTTCCGCTTACTGTTACCTTGGAGTACTGCTGGTTTGCGATCGTCACAGTCTCAGCCGTTGTAGCCTGACCTTTCTGACCTTTCTCGATTCCTGCAAGAGTATTTGCAAATGTCTGGGCATCCATATCCTGCTTATTCTTCATATTGAGGTAGTAGACCTCCACGTCGCCGAAGTCTGTGCTCATATAGAGATCATGTGTCAGGGACGGGCTTCCGATTGCCGCATACTCGCCGCTTGTGTACTGGTCAGCTGCCTCGAAATCAGACTCTGTTGTTCCGATGATCTGCGGGATGCAGAGGTTAGACCATGTGTTGTAATATCTTCCGCCTGTAACGTGTCCCTTCGGAGCTGTCTGAACCGGAGCAACCCAGCTTCCGTCATCGCTGAATGTGTAGGATACGCCGTCAATGGTTCTTGTTGTATTATAAATCATAAGGTTTGTGGACGGATCGATATAATACCACACATCATTTCCGCGTCCATCACCATCTTCAGCCTTAATCCAGCCGCTCTTTAAGTTTCCGTTGGAATCATAGTAGCGCCAGGTATTTCCGCTGCCTTCCCAACCGTACTTTGTCTCTGTCTCGTTCTCATCCGCAAGCGCAGTCACCATATTTACACTGCCAATTGCTGCAGCGAGAGCTGCCATGAGCATAACTTTCTTTAATTTCATTTGAAATCCACTCCTTCATGGGTTTTTATCAGCTAAAGTCATTATACAGGGGTTTTCAGGATAACGCAAGCGCTAAGGGCTGGAAAAAGCCCGGCTTCATGAAAACTTAAGAAAGAAGGCTTTTTAATAATCATTTGCTTTTCAGCTCCCGTTTTAAAAATGTCAGAAGATTCCGTTTCGCCCGCTCTTCGGTGTCTCTTCGTCTCGTCTTCACCTTTTTTACGACCTTTCCCTCCTGGTCGCGGCGGATGTGGTAGACGATGCGCAGGTACTCTCCGACTTCTTCCCAGGCTTCGCGGCTCTCCGGGATCAGGTCGAGGCCCATCTGGAAGACGTGGAACATGCCGTCGTAGACGGAGCAGCGGACCTTTACGCCCTCTTCCCTCGCCTTCTTTGCGGCGGCTCTCGTGTCATCTAAGAGGACCTCGTAGGCGCCGACCTGCATCAGCATCGGCGGGAATCCCTCGAAGTTTCCGAAGAGCGGGGAAAGATACGGGTCTTTCTTGTCCGCGTCCCCGATATAGCTGCACTGGTAGAGCATGTTTTCCTTCGAATTTCCGAACAGGGGATCGATGGTGTAATTCTCCTCGTAGGACGCACCGCTGAGGGTCACATCCGTCCACGGGGACATGGTGATGATGCCCGCAGGGAGCGGCAGGGCGTGGTCCTTCGCGTAAAGGCAGAGCGCCAGGGCAAGTCCGCCGCCCGCGGAGTCTCCCGCAACGACGATCTGCTCCGGATCGTATTTCTTCTCGTTTAAAAGCCATTTGTAGGCGTAAACAGTGTCCTCAAGCGCCGCAGGGAACGGATGTTCCGGCGCGACACGATAGTCCGGGGTCAGGACGTCCGCACCGAGACCCAGTTCCGAGTATTTTACCGCAAACCGGCGATAAATGTTTTTCATCGGACCAATATAGCCGCCGCCGTGGAGCTGTAAGACCACACGGCCTGTGACCGCCTGCTTCGGCTTTAAATATTCCATCACAAATTTCTCTGTGGGAACCAGTTCATAAATATAGTCACCCGGACATCTCCAGGCCGGTTCCACCGGATTTTTCCGGAACTCTCCCGTCTGGATCGGCTTCTTTAAGGATGTCTCCATCACATCCCTCATCATGTCCCGGGTCAGATTCCCGATCATGCTGACTTCTTTCCGGCTCATAGTTCATCTCCTTTTTTACTCTGCTGTTATTTCTGTTCCTTCCATTAAATATGGAACCGCCGACGCAGCTCCCGTTTCACACTTCTGTCCCCCAAAAGCACCGTAAGCACCAGCGCCCACACCGATACCGCCACCGACAGCACCGTAAGCATCGGATGCTTCGTCCATCCGATTTTCAAGAACACCAGCGGCACAAAGCTTAAAAACGTGATCGCGATCTGGTACATGAAATAGCATTGCCAGTTCATGCGGTTTACAAGCATCATAAGCAGAATCGCTGCTACCTCAAACAGCACCACACAGGGGATCGCGTAATCCACAGACCAGCCATGCAGCCCCGTCATCGTATCGATCAACAGCAGGATCGCCTGGATTCCGAGACACTGCCGCACCAGGATCCCGGACATGCTGGCATGGCGCATGACGGAAAAACGCAGCGTCATCGCCACATAGGCCGCCGCTCCCCAGGTGAGGAACGCCCACTTAAATGGGTTCTGCCGGTAAGTAGCGAGATTCACGATTCCCGCTAAAACAGATATGACCGCCAATGACATATAGAAGAAACGGACCGCTGTCTTTATCTTATTCTTGTCACCGCCCGTTGCCGGATACCGGCCTTTATCATGTTCTTTGTCGGCGATTCCGTTGCTCTCAAGCTCCACATGGATCCCCTGTTCTTCCAGGAAATGGAAGAAATATTCCGACAGTCGGTTTTCTGCCATGGCACTGGCGAAAGAAAGGCACAGTTTTCCATTATATGCCACTGCCCCGCACTTCATTCGCTGCTTCGGGGACGCGCCCACGAGGACCTGGAACGACTCCACCTGGTCCCGCAGTTCTTCCCGCACCTGCATCTGCCCAATGTTGGTAAAGGTCATCGTGTGGGCGCGGCTGCTGTGAAGAAAGATCATCTGCATTGCCAGATGCTTTACAAACAGCGGGATCCCACGCACATACCATTTTTTCTCGTTGGACACGTTGTAGGAGATTGTCTCCTCCAACCGCTCCTTTACGATCTGTTCGTCCATTTGGCAGCTCACCGCGGTCAAGACCACATCAAAGGTTTCTGGTGCCTGCTTCTCCGACCAGGAAATATTGATGACGGCAAAGAAGTTGGCCAGAGTCTCCGACTCAAAGAAACTCCGGAGGTTCACCGGAAGATTTAACGCCGCCGGGCGCTTCATCGTTTTTCCATCTGTCTCCGTCTGGATGATGGACCACAAAAGTGCCGCGGCCAGATATTTTGTGATGCTGACTCCCGCTGCCTTACTGCGGCTTTTCAGTTCATCAATTCCGATCGTCCCGTGAAGCACCGCCATCTGGTCAAAAGGAAGAATTTCCCCGCTCACCTGGATCGCAGGCCGGCTCTCGTAGCGCTTGTGGGGCAGTTTTTTATAATAACGGAGATAATCGTCCGCCCTCATCGGAGAAAACTCATGTTTCCTTATCTCCGTTGGAAGACCATTCTTTAATTCCAGGTAATGTTCCGTCAGCCGGGAGACAAAGCCCACTGCCCCCAGGCCGTCCGTCAGGCCATGGAACACCTCAAAGTTAATCCGGCAGCCATAGTAACTCACGCGGAACGGGAACCGCCCGCCCCGGTGGGGATCGATAAAGCGGCAGGGTGCACTCTGCTCCTCCTCCACCGCCGGATCCCGGTTATTTGTCTCAAAATAGTACCAGAAAAAGCCCTTTCGAAGCTTTACGCGAAAGTTTTCAAATTCCGGGAGCGTCAGAAGAAGCGCCTTATGCAGAAGCTCCGGCTCCACCGGCTCCTTTAAGACCGCCGCAATCCGGAACACACTGCTAAGATCCTCCCCGGACACTGCCGCGAAGAGCTTCGCCGTGTTGTCCAGACGCCGCCATGCGGCGCCCTGGATCCGCGGACGCTTTTTTATCAATCCATTAGATAATTTCTCCAAACTGATCTGCCTCTTTCCCGGTATAAAAAAATAACCGGAAAATCGAAATTTTCCGGTACATCAGAAGCAGGGGAAGAGGGGCTCGAACCCCCATCTACGGTTTTGGAGACCGCTGCTCTACCATTGAACTATTCCCCTATATTTTGTTGCGCATCACTTAATGCTCCATTATAATAGCATGAAATGTTTTAATTGTCAACACTAATTTGAAAATTTATTTTACCAGTTTGAACAGGCGGCATATGCTTCTTGTTTTCATTACAAATGAAAACAAGAAGATCGCACCACCTAGCCAACATCAGATCAACTGTATCGCCTCTCTCACATTCTCCACTCCAATCAGCCTGATCCGTTTCTCATCCTTCAGCTTCTCCAGATTCGATTTCGGCAGCAGGCAGCTTGTAAAGCCCATCTTGATAGCCTCGGACACTCTCTGGGCTGCCTGGGAGACGCCTCTTACTTCGCCGGAGAGACCTACCTCTCCGAAGATCAGCATCCCAGGATCCACTTCCCGGTTTTTGAAGCTCGACACGAGTGCCATCACCACCGCCAGGTCCAGAGCCGGTTCATTCATCTTCATTCCGCCCGCGATATTCACGTAGGCGTCATACCGGCTCATGGCGAAGCCGCAGCGTTTCTCCAGGATTGCAAGCAGAATATTGATCCGGTTATAATCCACTCCGTTCGCCGTCCGTCTCGCCATACCGAAATTTGTTGCGGTCACGAGCGCCTGGACCTCCAGAAGGATTGGCCTCGTTCCCTCTAAGGAGCAGGCAACAACCGCCCCCGACGCCTCCTTCGGCCGCCCGGAGATCAGCATCTCCGACGGATTCAGCACCTCCGAAAGTCCCTTCTCTTCCATTTCAAACACGCCGATCTCGTTCGTGGAACCAAAACGGTTCTTCACCGCCCGGAGAACCCGGTAGGCGTCGTTTCTGTCCCCCTCAAAGTAAAGCACTGTGTCCACCATATGTTCCAGCACCCGGGGACCTGCCACCACGCCCTCTTTCGTCACATGTCCGACAATAAAGATCGTCACCCCGTATCCCTTCGCGATCTGCATCAGAAGGTTCGTGGACTCCCGGACCTGGCTCACGCTTCCCGGTGCGGAGGAGATATCTTCCCGGAACATGGTCTGGATCGAGTCGATGATCACAATGTCCGGCTTCGACCTCTCGATGGCGCCATGGATCGTATCGAGGTTCGTCTCGCAGAGGAATAAAAGGTCTCCTGTGATCACCCCGATGCGGTTTGCGCGCATCTTGATCTGCTTTAAGGATTCCTCACCGGAGATATAGAGGACACGTTTTCCTGCCCCGGCGAGGTTTCTGCAGACCTGTAAAAGCAGCGTCGACTTTCCGATCCCCGGATCACCGCCGACAAGCACGAGACTTCCCTTCACGATCCCGCTTCCGAGGACCCTGTCAAGCTCCCCGAAGCCTGTGGGCGTCCTGTCCTGCTCATCGAGAGAGATCTCCGAGATATGGACCGGGACCGCCGTCTTTCCAGCTCCCACCGCGGCGATCTGCCCCGACGGTGCCTTTTTCGCCTGGGCCACCGGCTCCTCAACAAATGTATTCCATTCCTTGCACACCGGACACTGTCCGAGCCACTTTGCGGACTCATAGCCGCACTCTTTACAGAAAAAAGCTGTGTTTCTTGCTTTTGCCACAATATTCTCCCTTTTTATAGTCAAAATGCCATGATACGTTTAGCTGCCTTACCTGACTGCCTGCACCAATCGATATTCCTGCGTGAATTCGTACGACCTTTGTGCAATGCTTTCTTGGTGAACAGAACTATTTCATAAAACAGGAAACGCTCCGAAGTTCATCCCTCGGAGCGCCATAAAATACTACCGTCCATACCCCGGCCAGCAGCAATCTTCAATTTCCTGATTACTTGCGAACAATCTTAACTTCTACTTCCTTGCCCTCATTGAGCTCAACAGAAAGACTCAGCTTGCCGCTCATATTTGTCTTCATTCCGCCGACGCCAACGCCGTCCTCGTAAATCTCGTACTCGCAGTCGTCCTCTAACTGTACGGTGATCTGGGCATCCTCAAAGCCCTCAACCTTGAAGGTAACGGTTGTATCGGTCACTGCAAATTCTGTTACTGCAGTTCCTGGAACGGACTCGTAAACGAACATTCCGTTTCTTTCTAACTTTGTGATTTCCTTAAATGTCTTAACTTTATAAAGATCACCTTCGTGCTCGAAGTCTTCTACCTTGGATTTTGCCGCGAGGCTGTAGTTTCCGAAGCTTAAGGTTCCATTTGCCTCTGTGCGGATCAGTTCGTTGATTACTGACATAATGCTTACTCTCCTTTTGTGTGTTTCAACAAGGACTAAATTTTCCCTATTGCTGTTGTAATAGGTAACGGTCACAGGCAGCCGTCCCTTCTAACCGTTACATCGTGCCTATGATTTTACCACACTGGCGGAAGTTTTTCCAGCAGTTTGTGGATGTCTTGCTGAAAATTTCAGTTCTCCGTCCTTGCAGGTGATCTTCACGGAATCGCCTTCCCGCACTTTTCCTTCCAGGACCAGCTCCGCGAGCTTATCCTCGATGAGGTTCTGGATCGTGCGCTTAAGCGGTCGCGCGCCGTATTTCTCGTCGTATCCCTTTTCCACAAGGTATTCCTTCACGTCATCCCCGGCATTTAAGCGGATGGACATCTGATTCTTTGTCCGCTTTGCGAGGACATTCAAGAGGATCGTCACGATTTCCTTCATGTGGTCCTTCGTCAGCGGATGGAACACGATGGTGTCATCGATACGGTTTAAGAACTCCGGCTTGAACATCCGTTTCACTTCGTCCATGACGCCGGTCTTCATTCTCTGGTAGCGGACCTTCTCATCGTCCTGGGACATGAATCCAAGCTGCTTCGGCGCGATGATGTTCTCGGCGCCCGCATTGGAGGTCATGATGATAACGGTATTCTTAAAGTCGATCTTATGGCCCTGGGAGTCCGTGATGTGACCGTCGTCCAGCACCTGTAAAAGAATATTGAAAACATCCGGATGGGCTTTCTCCACCTCATCAAAGAGGATCACAGAATACGGGTTTCTGCGGACTTTTTCACTCAGCTGCCCGCCGCCCTCGTATCCCACATATCCTGGCGGGGATCCGATCATCTTGGAGACGCTGTGCTTCTCCATGTACTCTGACATATCAACGCGGATCAGGGCGTTTTCCGTTCCGAACAAGGCCTCCGCAAGGGCTTTGCAGAGCTCCGTCTTTCCGACACCTGTGGGTCCTAAGAATAAGAAGGAACCGATCGGGCGCTTCGGGTCTTTTAAGCCGACTCTTCCGCGGCGGATCGCCTTCGCGACAGCAACCACCGCCTCGTCCTGCCCGACCACGCGCTCATGGAGAATGGATTCCAGCTTTAAGAGACGCTCTGTCTCGCCTTCCGCCAGCTTGCTCACCGGGATCTTTGTCCAGCCGGAGATCACGTCTGCAATGTCATTCTCGTCGACGGTCAACTCCCGGCTCTCCTTCTCACTCTCCCATTTCTCCTTCAGCTTGCGGATCTTCTCCCGCTTTGAGACCTGTTTCTTCTTGATCTCACCGGCGAGCTCATATGCCTCGTTACGGATCGCGTCCTCTTTCTCTTTCTCGAGCTTCTTGATCTCCTCCTCGAGAGTCTTGATTCCCTTCGGCTCCACATAGACGGTCAGTCTCGTCTTGGAGGCCGCCTCGTCCACCACATCGATGGCCTTGTCCGGCAGGAACCGGTCGTTGATATAGCGGGCGGAGAGGCGCACTGCCGCCTTTAAGGCCGCGTCGGTGATCGTCACATGGTGATGTTCCTCATATTTCGAGCGGAGTCCCTTTAAGATCTGGAACGTCTCGTCCTCCGTCGGCTCCTCCACGGTCACCGGCTGGAACCGGCGCTCTAATGCCGCGTCCTTTTCAATATATTTCCGGTACTCTTCAATCGTCGTAGCGCCGATGAGCTGGATCTCACCGCGGGCCAGGGACGGTTTCAAAATGTTAGAAGCGTCTAACGCGCCCTCCGCTCCGCCTGCGCCGATGATCGTGTGGATCTCGTCGATAAATAAGAGAACGTTCTCCGCCTCTGTCACCTCGTTGATCACGTTTTTTATGCGCTCCTCGAACTCACCGCGGTACTTGGATCCCGCTACCATGCCGGAGAGGTCAAGGATCACCACGCGTTTTCCGCGGATCGTATCCGGGACGTCGCCGGAAGCGATGAGCTGCGCGAGACCTTCGATCACAGCCGTCTTTCCGACACCAGGTTCTCCGATAAGGCACGGGTTGTTTTTTGTTCTTCTGCTTAAGATTTGGATCACGCGGCGGATCTCCTTCTCCCTGCCGATGACCGGATCCAGTTTTCCTTCTTTTGCGAGGACTGTAAGGTCGCGGCTGTAGGCGTCAAGTGTCGGTGTGGCGCTCTGTCCGCCCCGCTGCTGGCGTCCCTGGGCCAGGTCCTCTTTTCCTGCGTTTCCGTCCTCACCCATGGCAGATAAAAGGTCGATGTAGACCTTCTGAATGTTGATATTTAAGGTGTTTAACAGGCGGACTGCCACACAGTCCGATTCCTTCAATAATGCCATCAGAATATGCTCTGTACCGATTAACGGCGCATGGAACCGGACAGCCTCTTTATAGCTGTTTTCCAGCACATGTCTCGCGCTTGGAGTGTAGCCGTCCCGCTCTTTGGTGGCTGTATTCTGATAGGAAGAGACAAGCTGCTCCACAAGAGCCAGCAGTCTGTCGAGCTTCACCTCGTTGGCCTCGAGGACCATGGCAGCGGTACCGCTCCCCTCCTCGATCAGCCCGACCAGGATGTGCTCCGTTCCGATCACAGGGGAACCCATATCCTCCGCCGCTTCACTGGCGAGGACCAGTGCCTCCTGGGCTTTTTCTGTATATTGTGCCATCTGTTCTAATTTCCTCCTGAACTTTTCCGTCAACTGTGTAACCATTCAATCCATTCATAGTTACGAACAAAACTCCATTCCAAATCAACTGCGCCGATTAAAATTTTGCCTTCCTGCCTATGTTTTCTTTCGGTCGGTGCAGCAAAAGCGCAGATCCGCTGAACAGTCAACTAATTTTCTATCTCTATGATCTCCGGCAGCCGTCTTCTCAGGAACTCTGCCCGGGCGGCATCCAGCTCATCCTTGTCAAGCGGGCGGTCCGCCAGACTCAAAAGGTTCGCAGGCTGGATCCCCAGCATCAGACCGTATACCGAGTACGGTTCCTTCACTTTTAAGATCCCATCCGTGATTCCTGTCATGATCTGGGACAGGAATTCCATTCCGTCTTTTCTCGTCAGCCGTCTCGCGTACTTTAAGACGCCGTAGGATTTATAGCATTCATCGGCCGCCTGCACCGGCTTTCTCTGACGGTATTCCCGGCGTACCCGCCGTTCCTGGGCATCCAGCTCCAGGGCTGCCTTCCTGACGATATCGATGATCTCCCGCTCCGTCTGTCCTAAGGTTTTCTGGTTTGAGATCTGGTACAGGGAGCCGAAGTTCTCCGCGCCCTCACCGTACACGCCCCGGACCTGGGTCCCGAACCGGCCCATATCCGCAACGAGGCTGTTGAAATTTTTATTCTTGGACAGCATCGGCAGGTGCAGGACCACCGCTGCCCGAAGTCCTGTTCCCACGTTTGTGGGGAACGAGGTCAGGTAGCCGTATTTTTCATCGAAGGCGTAATCAAAACGCTCGCTGATATAGTCATCGATCTTATCCGCTCTCTCGTAAAGCTGCTCCAGGGTCAGCCCCGTCTGCAGCGTCTGGATTCGCACATGATCATCCCCGTTTAGGAGGATCGCCGTTGATTCGTCCTCCGACAGGATCATTCCCGTCGGGTCTTTCTTCTTCATCACACTGCGGTTGATCGCCCGGCGCTCTAAAAGCGCTGTCTTTTCCAGGTCGCCCATCCGCTCTAAGTGTGTAAACCGGTACTGCATCCGGTCCATGGATGCGATGCCGGTGAGTCCGCCGAGAAGCTTCTCCGAAAGCTCCGCGCTCTGCTCCTTGGTGAGGCGGCCAGGAAACGGATACTCTTTCAGATTTCGAACCAGACGGACACGGCTGTAGATCACATTTGCGCCTGCTTTTCCCGGCATTTCATACCATTTATCCATTCTGTCTCTCCTCTTTCAACGCCCGGATCTCATCCCGGAGCTTCGCGGCCTCCTCGTACTCTTCCCGGCGCACCGCATCTTTTAATCTCGTCTCCATCAGACGAATCTTCTCTTCCTTTGAGAGCTCCGGAATATTCACCGGATCCTCGCCAGTAGTTCCCACCCCGTTCATTTCTTCCATCTCGGACCGGTATCCCGCCGGACGCTTTCCGACGTGCTTTTCGCTGCCCTGAAGATGACGGATATTGTCGCTGATCAGAGGGTCAAACACGCTGTAGCAGTCCGGACATCCGAACCGGCTGTCCTTTACAAATTCCTCATAAGTCGTTCCGCAGGTCGGACACACAACGCCGGAGTACTTTTCATCTTCTTCCTCCGTCTCCTGGGTTCCAAGAAGTCCGGAGAGAAGTTTTCCTAACGGGAATTCTCCCTCAAAGAGAGCAGAGAACTGTCCAAGGTCCGCATGGGCGGCACACTGGGTACAGAGGTTGTGCTCTGTTTTCACGCCGTTGATCACTTCCACATATTTTACGGTTGCTTCCCGCTTTTTGCAATGTTCACAAAGCATACTGCCCCTCCTTTACGCCTGTCCGCCAAACTCATCATAGATCTGGTCTACAAGGCTGTGGATCTCATCTCTGCCGACATTTTTACAGATTCCCCGGGCAACGATCAGCGCGAGGTCGTTCTTCATCTCTTCCATCGTCCGCAGTTTATCCATATCCAGGGCGATCACGGCCCCGCGTCTGCGGTCCAGGCGCAGAAATCCTTCCTGTTTCAATACAGCATATGCCTTGTTGACCGTATGCATGTTAATTCCGATCTCATCCGCAAGCTGTCTCACCGACGGGAGACTGTCCCCGTCATGAAGCACATCCATCGCGATGCCGCAGATGATCTGGTTGCAGAGCTGGGTATAGAGTGCTTCCTCACTGTCAAAATCGATCTTCAGTATCATTTGATCACCGTCTTTTTTCTTAATATTTTTGATGCCGGGACCGTTTATGCGCTTCCAGCATCATAGTATTCCATTTGTTATATGTGTATAGTAACAGATTGTGTGGTGTTCGTCAAGTGAAACCAAAATTTATTCGTACGTATGTTCTGCTTTCATTTTGCCTGCTTTGCAGTTTCGCCTCAAAGTATTATATTTTCCTATTCTAAGTCCAGACGTCCATCCGCCGACCGGTTATCCGCGATCCGCTCGATAGTCCAAGTAATATCTGAAGCTTTTGCTTTCAGCGCGTTCCAGGCATCCGGGTCCTGATATATATGAAGCAGTGCTCCAAAGATCACGTCATACTCTCTCTTCGCGCCTTCCGGCAGGCCCGTCGCCTGGGCGATCTCCGCAAACCGGTACCTCGCCGCCTTTGGGAACTGGTCTTTCTTCATCTCATCCCCGGAATTTTCATAGACATACGCCCCGAATCCGTCCTTCACAGCATCTGTTCTCGAAAACCGGAGTTCTTTCTTCTCCACATCCAGGGAATAATTGCAGGAATAAATCACATTCCCCCTCTTATCTCTAAATGTCCTGTAGGCCCCGCCCGACGGACAGTACATAAACCTCCATCCATCATCTCGGAACTTCTTTCTCCAACCATCCGGGAAGGCGTTGATATACACGGCGACCTCGTTTTCCTCGGCCTCACTCACCGTCTTCGCCGTTCCATCCGCGTTGACCGCCAGAATATCCCCCGCCGGATCCGGCTGTCCGTCGTAGTCGGTGTAGGAAAAGCCCGCGTACTCATTTACCCGCATGCTTCCATCCGGGCGGAACGCGTATGTCTTTCCTTTTATTGTGCGGACAGCTTCCTTGTTCATCTTTCCGTCCGAGTCAAACCAGTACCAGTTTCCCTCATCCTGAAACCATTGGATCTTCGCGTTCCCCGCGGAATCATAGTAGTACCAGTTTTCGCCGCCCGGACTGTCGTACTGCCAGCCCTCGGAGAGGGAACCGTCCTGGTTGAAATGGTAACGGATGTTTCCCACCGTCTTCCACCCGGTCTCCATGATCCCATTTCTGTCAAAATGATACCACTCGCCATCGATGTCCTCCCAGGTGCCCCGGGCTTTGCGCCCATCTGAGTATGTGAAGGTGTAACCGGCATCCGTGAGCGTCCATTTTCCATCCGCGGCGAAAGATGTTATCGTCTGCACAGCAAGCAGGATGCCGACAGCGCCGATCAGGATAAGTGTTTGTTTTTTCTTCATGGTCACTCCTCCTTTCCGTTTTTATCAAATGCTGGTAACTATTCAGTACCTTCATAGTTACGCGCAAAAATCCATTCCAGATCAGCTTTGCTGATGGGGTTTTTGCCTTCCGGAAACAGAATTACGTTCTTTACGTTCATTTACGTTCTTTATGCCTCATTATCTTGAATCCCGCTTTAAAATACCTTATACTAAACAGGAAACAAAACATGTACACGAAAGGAACTTAAATATATGAAACGATTTTTCGCCTGGGCCGGGATCCTCATCATCGCCGCGGTCTTCCTCGCCCTCATCGTCCTGACCTTCACCGGCGGCCCGGAGAATGTCATCCTGGCGCTCCTGTTCTGTGTCATCGTCATCCCGGTGATGCTCTACGGCTACGCGCTGATCTTAAAGTACGTCCGAAACAGAAACAAAAGGGATGACTAACAAAATCCGTAATCTTTCGCCATCTTTTCCAGACGGTCAGCAGCCGCCTCAAGCGTCTCTTTCCCTCTGGAAAAATGCAGGCGGATGTAATTGTCCACCGGCTCCTTAAAGAAACTGGAACCCGGCACAGCTGCCACACCATAATTCTTTATCATCCATTCACAGAATTCCAAATCTGTCCAGCCGTTAAACTCCGGCTTCTCAAGAAATCCCGAGATATCCACGAGAACAAAATAGCTGCCCTGAGGTGTCGTGTGGGGAAGTCCCATCTGCTCCAACCTTTGGCAGAGATAATCTCTTTTTTCTGTGTAGAGATCCTTTAACCATTGATAGTACTCTGGTCCAAATTTCAGACCAGTGACTGCCGCTTCCTGAAGCGGTGCCGCAGCGCCTACGGTCAGGAAATCATGGACCTTCTTCGCCGCCTCGATCACATGTTCCGGTCCGATCAGATAGCCGAGTCTCCATCCGGTCATGGAGTATGTCTTCGAGAGGGAGCTGCAGGTGATCGTCCGCTCATACATTCCGGGCAAAGCAGCCATGGAGATATGGCGGTTCTCACCGTAGATAATGTACTCATACACCTCGTCCGTGATCACAAAGGCGTCATACCGTTTTGCAAGCTCCGCAATCTCCTCCATCTCTTCCATCGTAAATACTTTTCCACAGGGATTCGACGGATTACAGAGGATCAGTGCCTTCACACCGGCCTGAAACGCCCGTTCCAGAGCTTCGCTGTCATAATGGAAATCCGGCGGCACAAGCGGCACATAGACCGGATCTGCCCCAGAGAGGATCGCGTCCGCCCCGTAGTTCTCATAGAACGGGCTGAACACCGCGACCTTGTCTCCCGGATTGCACACGGTCATCATCGCCGCCATCATCGCTTCCGTTCCACCGCAGGTCACAACGATCTCCTTTTCCGGGTCGATCCCGCGGTCAAATTTCTTTGTATACATTTCTGCCAGCGCGTCCCGGAAATTCTTCGCCCCAAAGGTGATGGAATACTGGTGCGGGCCATGCTCCGCCGCTTCCTTTAACGCGTCCAGGATCTCCTGCGGCGGATCAAAATCCGGGAATCCCTGACTTAAGTTGATGCTTCCCGGTGTCATATTGTTGATCCTTGTCATTCTGCGGATGACGGAGTCTGTAAATGTCTGTACTCTTCTGCTTAATTCCGGCATATGTAAAACCTCTCTTCTATTGTCATGTATGATGTCTTTCCGGTATTCCGATCCTTCCGCGCGCACATCTCAGTATTACGTTCCGAATCGTCCTTCTGTTCTAATATCTTATCACAACTTTCATGACAGACCTATTGATTTTTCTTTACATTTCTATAAAACTTCCCCCTGATCATTTGTGTTGTCAAAACAAAAAGCGACAAGCCTGATTCATAAGCTCATCGCCCTTAATGATCACAGTTGGATCCTGTTTACAGAGTTTTTCTCCCTCTTCCTCACGGACTCTCCGCAACTCACTGCCAGGGCTTTGATGAAGAGATATTCTTCTCCCTGATCCTCATACCAGCCTCTCTCCTTCCCTATCGGCTGATATTTTTCCATCATCGGTCCATTCGCAGCCTACAGATTTCATGGTCGCCCCCCGGCCGTATCAGCTTGATCCATGTCTCCAGTGCACTCTTCTGCTCTCTGTCTGACAGCGGCGTGTTGAAATTTTCTGTGCAAAACATATTCGCACACCTATTTAATGATTGGTCCCTTACTCTTTTATCATAACCCCCGAAAAAGTAGCTTTTATAACGCAAAAAGACTCAAGTCTTT
>UMEM01004653.1_pt1 | contig 15274 bp, 12 predicted proteins | sample 1964761 | NCBI WGS metagenome assembly UMEM01 (sample SAMEA4836021, study PRJEB28245) | human gut metagenome | biome: gut microbiome; material: fecal sample | place: Denmark | collected 2008 | reverse complement strand
CTGCCGCAGGTATCCGTATGAGCAGACGGGCAGAAGCGGCAAAAGAACTGCGGGAAGCCAAGGAAAGAGCAGAAGCAGAACGCGCTAGAATCCGCAAAATGGAGGATGAAGCTGTCACAGCGGAAAGTCCTCTGGTTCATAGACGGACAGAAAGCGGTTCTCATTTCCGGGAAAATATCCCTGCCATGGAAAACGTAGAAGATGCGACACGGAAAGCGGATGAGAGCGAAATTGATCTGATTCGTTTCAAGAAGAATGAAGAAGCGCCGGCAGCAGAAGAACCTCAGGTAGAAGGCGATGTGAACACACCGCTGGTAAGCTTTGAAAAATATGGCAAACGCCTGAAAATTTCCAAAGATGATAATTACGAAGGCGAATATATGGCGGTGGAAGAAGTGAAGAAAAGCAGACGTCCCGAACGGAAACGCCGTAATCCACGGAAAGAAGAGGAATACGACAATGAACGGGATCGTAAGGCAGAACGTCGTGTTATCGCGGCAGCTATCGTTACAGCCATTGTGCTGATTGTGATTATCAGTTCTGTTGGTCTGCGCGTGCTGGGCGGCTTCAAGGGCTTCGGCAGCGGCGAAAAGAATATCGAAACACCTCAGTTTATCGGTATGACTTATGAAAAAGCAGAAGCAGAAGCGAAAAAACTTGGTCTGAAACTGGTAAAAGAAGGCGAGGATTACAGCAATTATTATGATGAAGGTATGATCTTCTGGCAGAATGTAGACCCTGAAACCATGGTAGCAGGCAATACGAAGATTGGTGTCAAAGTCAGCCTTGGTTTGAAAGAACAGGAAATGCCGGATGTGTTGAACAAGTCTGAAAGTGATGCGATCAAAGCCATCACCAAACTGGTTGGCACTTCACCGGATATTGTTTATGAAGAAAGCGAAGATGTAAAACCCGGTCATGTTATTTCTCAGAATCCGGAAGAAGGCACAAAGATTGATGCCCATACCCATATCACACTGACTGTCTGCAAGCCCGAAGAAGGCGGCAATGTAGTGGTACCTGATGTACAGGGCGATACAGAAAGCAGTGCAGTACAGAGTCTGGAAGCAGTTGGTCTGACAGTAGGCAAAATTTCTTATCTGGAAAGCGATACAGTAGCAGAAGGCAGAGTTATCACCCAGACATTGACACCAAACTCTGAAGTACCCAGCGGCAGCGTTGTAAATCTGGCTATCAGTAAAGGCGCGCCCGTGCAGGAAGAACCGCAGGAAGAAGAACCACCCAGAGAAGGCGGCAGCGGTCAACCTGCTGATTCCAACAGCACCAGCACCCAGTACTTCACCATTACAGCACCGGAAGGCGCTGGTGATACGGTTCATGTCAAAGTAGTGAAAACAGATGCTGATGGAACAACAACGGTCATCGATGAAACCAGAAATTTGTCTGACTTCCCCTTTAGTATTGCCGTAACAGGTACTGGCAGTGGTACAGTCACCGGTACAGTGGATGGACAGACAACATTGTCTGAAAACGTAACCTTCTGAGAATAAGGAGTAAAATATGCTGGATGGAGTGATTTTAAAAGGAATCGGCGGATTCTATTATATCGATACCGTGGAAGGCATCTATGAATGCCGTGCCAGAGGGATTTTCCGTAAGGAAGGCATTCGCCCCACCGTTGGAGATTCTGTACAGATTTCTGTGCTGGATGAAGCTAACAAAAAGGGGAGTCTGGATGTGATCCTGCCCAGAAGAAATGAGCTGATCCGTCCCAGAGTTTCCAATATCGATCAGGCGGTCATTGTCTTTGCGGCAAAAAGCCCTAATATGAATCTGGATCTGCTGGACAGATTTTTGCTGCTGGCAGAAGAACAGGAATTGGATATTGTCATCGTCATCAACAAGATCGACAGAGATAAACAAAACAAATATGAGGATGCTGCTGCTCTTTACAGAGCGGCAGGCTATCCTGTCATCTGCACCAGTGCGGAAAAGGGCATTGGAATCGAGGAACTGCGGAAAGTATTGGAAAATAAAATTTCCGTATTTGCAGGCCCTTCCGGCGTAGGCAAAAGTAGCCTCATTAACGCCGCTTTCCCAGGTTTGGAGCTGAACACAGGGGAAATCAGTGAGAAAATACAGCGTGGACGTCATACCACCCGTCACGCAGAGCTGATTTGTATCACAGAACAGAGTTATATCGTGGATTCTCCCGGTTTTACCTCTCTGTTCCTGAACCATATCCCGTCAGATAAACTGCAGTATTATTTCCGGGAATTTCAGCCTTTTCTGCACAAATGCTATTACAACGGCTGCGTGCATATCAATGAGCCGGACTGCGCCGTAAAGGAACAGATCGGCGATGCCATTGACAGCCGCAGATATGAAAGATACAAAATGCTTTATGAGGAACTGGAAAACGAAAGGAGAAACTGAAATGGCTATTTATTTGTCCCCTTCTATGCTGTCCATTGATTTCACAAAGGTAGGCGAACAGCTGGCGATTGTGGAACAGGCAGGGGTGCCTTACATCCATCTGGATGTAATGGATGGTGTGTTCGTACCCAATATTTCTTTTGGGATTCCTGTGATTCAGGGGATTCGCAAAGCCAGCAATATGGTTTTTGACGCCCATCTGATGATCGTAGACCCGGAGCGTTATGTGGAACAGTTCCGCAAAGCGGGTGCTGACATCATCAATTTCCATGTGGAAGCGACCAAAGATCCTGCGGGCTGTATTGCGAAGATCAAAGAAACAGGCGCGAAAGTGGGTATCACCATCAAACCCAAAACACCTGTGGAAACCATCAAACCTTTCCTGAAAGATGTGGATATGGTGTTGGTTATGACCGTAGAACCCGGTTTTGGCGGCCAGAAATTTATGGCAGATCAGGTGCCTAAGATTGCCCAGCTGGCAGCATGGAAAAAAGAATTAGGCCTTTCCTATGACATTCAGGTAGACGGCGGCATCACACTGGATAACGTGAGAGAAGTGCTGGATGCAGGCGCTAATGTCATTGTTGCAGGCTCCGCTGTGTTTGGCAAAGAAGATATTGCTGGTGCGGCAAAAGGCTTTATGGAAATTTTCAAGGAGTATGAGGCAGAATGAAAGCAGTATTGTTTGCAGGGGCAGCCATAACGGATTACAGTTTTTGCGAGAAATATTTGCAGAATGCGGATTGGATCATTTGTTGTGACGGCGGCATGCACCATGCAAAAGCCCTTGGGATTACACCGGATTACATCGTGGGAGATTTTGACTCTGTGCGTCCGGAAGTGCTGGAAGAATATCGGAATATGGGCATTTTCATCCGCCAGTTTCCTACCCACAAAAATGAAACAGATATGCAGCTTGGCATGCTTCTGGCCTTAGAGCTAGGGGCAACAGAATTGGTGCTCATTGGCGGTATTGGCGACCGTTTCGACCATACCCTTGCCAATGCTCATCTGCTGCTGTATCTGCTGAAAAAAGGCGTCCGCGGCATTCTGGTCAATGAGAAAAACCGTGTGGAACTCATTGATAAAGAAGTCACTCTCTATGGCAAAGCAGGGGATTTGGTATCTACCATTCCTTTGAGTATGTTGGTGGAAGGTGTGACACTGGAAGGACTGGAATATCCGCTGGTGGACTATGATCTGGCACTGGATGATAAATTGGTGGCTGTCAGCAACGTCATGACAGGCACCGAAGCGAAAGTGAAAATCCGAAAAGGGTATCTGTTTGTAATGCAGACAAGAGATTAATAAAAAAGTGGGCATGGAAAAGCAACTTCACCTTAAGAAAACATTGATTTTTCTTTTCCTTGATTTCTTAAGGGGAATTGCGACGGCTGTCTTCATAAGAAAACATAACAAATAAAATTTTCATAAAATAAGAAAGCTAAAATCCTTTGTCATGATAAGGATTTTAGCTTTCTTTGTTTTCTTATGAAGATGCCCCTAATCCATCCCCACTTTTTTTATTGGTGATACAGGCAAATTTGCTGTCCCAATGGCATAACATGAATCAGGTTGGTTTGTGGAGGGATTGGATGGCAACCATTAGCCTATGTATGATTGTAAAAGACGAGGAATTGACTTTGGAGCGATGTCTGCAATGCGCCAAAGGTTTTGCCGATGAAATCGTTGTGGTGGATACGGGCTCTGTGGACAGGACAAAAAAAATTGCGGAAAAATATGCGGATGTGGTCTGTGATTTCCAGTGGTGTGCTGACTTTGCGGCAGCGAGAAATTTTTCCTTTTCCAAAGCCACGAAGGATTATTGTATGTGGCTGGATGCGGATGATGTGGTGCCGGAGTCGGAACAGAAAAAAATCGTAGCGCTAAAAGAAAAATTGGAGGAAACGAAAGCCGACGTGGTGATGATGCCTTATGATGTGGCTTTTGACGCAGGCGGAAAGCCGACGTTTTCTTATTTCCGGGAGAGGATTGTGAAAAACACAGGACGTCCTTTATGGGAAGGACGGGTACATGAAGTCATTACCCCTTATGGAAATATCATCCACGAGGACATTCATGTGGAACATCGAAAGGAAAAAGCATATGACACAGACCGCAATTTGCTGATTTACCAAAAGATGCGTGCAGAAGGCTGTGTATTTAGTCCCAGAGAGCAATTTTATTATGCCAGAGAATTATATTATCATGGACGATATGGAGAGGCCATAGACGAATTTCGTGTGTTCATGGGCAGGGAAGGGGCATGGCTGGAAAATAAACTGGAAGCTTGTCGGCAGATGGCCATTTGCTATGGACAGCTGCAAAAACCACAGGAGCAGCTGGAGGCATTGTTTTACAGTTTTACACTGGATTTGCCTCGGGCGGAAACATGCTGTGATCTGGGGCGATATTATTTCGACAGACAGGCGTGGAGAGAGGCAATTTTCTGGTATGAAACGGCTTTGCGGGTGGAAAAACGGAAAAATGGCGGCGGATTTATCCGAGAGGATTGTTATGGGTATCTGCCCTGTATCCAGCTCTGTGTCTGCTATGACCGCTTGGGACGGCGGGAAAAAGCCGTTTCCTATAACGAAATGGCGGCAGTATTCAAACCGGAGGACAGCGCTGTGGCATATAATCGCGCATATTTTTCAAAAGTATCCAAAACATAAAAAATGGCACTGCCTTTTTGTGGCAGTGCCATTTTGATTTTCATAAAATTTGCCTTACAGCAGTGTTACGCCGGCTGCGTTGCAGACATCAAATGTTTCCTGATCCCAGATAGAGGACTGTACTTCACCGATGTGGGCTTTACCCAGCAGCAGCATGCACAGACGGGACTGACCGATACCGCCGCCGATGGTGCAGGGCAGTTTGCCTTCCAGCAGCATTTTGTGATATGTCAGGGCACGTCTGTCGTCACAGCCAGCTTTTGTCAGCTGTCTGTCCAGAGATGCAGCGTCTACACGAATACCCATAGAGGAAATTTCCAGTGCGTTGTCCAGTACAGGGTTGTAGAACAGCAGGTCGCCGTTGAGTTGCCAGTCGTCATAGTCAGGCGCACGACCGTCATGGCGTTCGCCGGAACGAAGTACATCGCCAATCTGCATGATGAATACAGTTTTGTATTCTTTTACAATGGCGTTTTCTCTTTCCTTTGGTGTCAGGTCAGGATATCTGTCTTCCAATTCCTGAGAAGTGATAAATGTAACTTCTCTGCACAGCTCTGTTTTGATGCGAGGATATTTTTTCTTCAGCACTTCCAGTGTGTCGCAGATGCAGATCACAATGCCCTGTACAGTGAATTTCAATTCCTGAATATTGCGTTTTTCCGGTGTGATGACTTTTTCCCAATCCCACTGGTCAACATAAATAGAATGGAGATTATCCAGGGTTTCATCACGGCGAATCGCATTCATATTGGTATACAGACCTTTGCCGGGACGGAAGTCGTAGCGGTAAAGAGCCATTCTTTTCCATTTTGCCAGAGAGTGTACTACTTCAGCAGTTACGCCGGTAGCAGGCACTTCAAAGCTTACGGGACGTTCTACACCGTTGAGGTTGTCGTTCAGTCCTGTGGAAGGATCAACGAACAAAGGCGCGGATACGCGTTTCAGATTCAGTGTCTGAGACAGATGTTCTTCAAAAGTCTGGTGGATCAGACCGATTGCGTTTTGTGTTTCATATAAAGTAAGTACAGACTGATAGCCTGCGGGAATATATGTTTTACTCATGAAAACCCCTCATTTCTCCTGTGATATTTCATACCTATTCAGCATATCATAAACGGCGGATTTGTCAAGGGATGGGGCGTCCTTTGCGGAAAAATCTCCCCTTTGAGGCGTTGTAAGAGGGAAAAAGGAATCTGGAAAATTGGTTTTTCTGAGGGGAAAAGGACTTGACACTCAATTCCTACAAGTGTATGATATATTAAAACATACAAGTGTAGGAATTGAAAGGAGGGAGCCTTATGCAAAAGCTTCCTGATACGGAATTGGAGATCATGCAGGTAATCTGGCAGGAAAACAGAGTTCTTTCTACTTCGGAAATCAAAGAAAAACTGGAATCGAGCCGTCCGTGGAATGTGTCGGCTCTTCAGACACTTTTGAATCGGCTCATTGACCGTGGATTTCTTTCCAGCTACAAAGAAGGAAAAAATCGCTATTACGAAATCACAGTGAAAGAAGAGGACTATCTGGCTTTTGAAAACAGTTTGTTTTTGCGGAAAGTCAATGCCAATTCACTGACAAAACTGGTGGCGTCTTTGTACCGCAGTCACACTATTTCCGATGCGGATTTAGATGACTTGGCGAAGTTTATTGAGGAGAAAACAGGAGGTGCTTGAGTATGTTGTGGGAAACCATGATACAATGGGCACCTGTGGTGCTGCGCAAATGTTTTGATGCCGTTTGGCAGGTGACATTGCCTTGGATGATCACCATTTTACTCCTGATGTTGCTGCGTCCTTTTCTCCTGCGGCGATATAGCGTGAAATGCTATCTGAACTGTATGAGAATCATGATGGGGCTTCTGATTATGTCCATGACTGCATACAGCGGCAACGCTTACTGGCAGATTCCTGGGCCGGATGTATTACTTTCCCATGAAGTAGAGGTGAGCTCAGCGCCAAGGGAAGAGATGCCTGCTGAAGCACCTGCGTCAGGAGAAAATATTGCCCAAGGGCAGGAAAGTCCTGTCATGCAGACACAAAGCCAGCAGCAGACAACAGAAACACCTGTGCCAACAGCAAAGCCGGAGAAACAGACACTTCCAGAATTGTATCAGATTTGGGCAGTGGGTATGGCGTTGTTCCTGTTGTTTCATTTGGTGCAGTATGGGCGGATGCAGTGGTATCTCCACAAAGGTCGGGAAAAGATTACCGATCCCGCATTGCTGGAGAGTTATCAGCAGCTCCATAAAGAAATGCCCATTCTGATTCGAAAGCCGCGGATTTACTGCCATAGAGGTCTGCCCAGTTCCATTTGTGTGGGATTGTTCCGCAAGACCATATATGTGGATACCCAGGACAGGGATCTGGAAGAAATGAAGTGGGTGCTGCGTCATGAGCTGTATCACTGCGACAATGGTGATATGTTGGGTAGATGGGTTTTTCTGGTGGTACAGGCAATGCACTGGTTTAATCCCTTTATGTATTGGCTTATTGACCAACTGGAATGGAGCACAGAGCTGGAATGTGACGCAAAAGTGGTGGATGGAGCGGATTTGCAGGCACGCAAGGCATACAGTATGGCCATTTTAAACAGTATTCGAGAAGGAAATCGAAAAAGAGCCAGACTTTCCACAGCTTTTGTGGAAAATCGGCAAACACTGGAAAAAAGATTGGAGGCGATTGTGGATATGCAGCAAAAGAAACCAGGACGAATCATATCTTTTTTGGTCACCGGAATGGTGATATTCTGTTTCACCTTTGTAGGGTGTACACCTGTGGAATCACAGCAGACCACAGAAGCCGTGCAGACGGATTTGACACGGGAATTGTATGATGCCAGAACGCCTTACATCGGCGGTGCCTCTGATGTAGGAAAAATACTGGGGCTGTTGCCATTGCCCAATGGGTTGACATATCATGAAGAGGGAATGGAACTTTTTACAGACGAAGGCAGTCCTTTTGGCGCCAAACAGCATTTGATGTTTACAGAAGCCACTGCGGAAGCGGAAAAACAGGCTTTGCTTTCCAATACAGATCAGCTGGAGCGAAATGTTTATCTGTTCTTAGCATTGGTAGATAATGCGGACTTTCTGGAATATAAAATACACGATACCCCTACAACGGAAAGCGTGACGTTCCATTTTGACAGACAGACGGCGGAAAAATATTATGGCAATATAGACCTCCGCTCCTTTACATCGGATTTTGATACATTTGCCGCTTTTGTAGAAGAGCTGAATATCCTTTTTGACTGCCCATTTACAGAAACGCTGGAAACAGCAGGTCGCGAAAACTGGGTGGAAAATTATCAGACAGCCATGGAGCTGGTGCAGAACATCAGCGCAGAGATGCCTTTGCAGGGGGATTTTGCAGCATGGGCAGACCAGATGCGGCAGTCAGAAGCGTTTGCACAGCTTGTGGCATTGGGAGATGATGCGCTGATTTATTGTTTGATGCAGATGCCCGGTGGCACGGATACAGAAAGTTATGTGGTGATGCTGGCGGCGGATGAATTGGCTTATGGCAGCAGAAGAGATGGCGTAAGTTTTGATGAAACGCCGGAAGAATGGTATCAGGTTTACTGCGCGCTGGATTCACAGTATACAGTGCCTTTTTACAGAGGATTGGAACAGGAATATGCCCAGATGCCTGAAGCGGAGTATCTGTCTTTATCCAAAGAAGCAGCACGTTCCCGGGTGACTTCCAAAGAAACGGCAGTACAGGCAGTATATAAAGCCCTCTCTGCTTATGAGGAAGAAGATACATTGAACGGACATGAATTGGTGGTATTTGCGCCGCTGATTATGGATGTAGCGGAAAAAGAGGATACGTTGCAGGTATGCTGTGTGGTAGGCGATGACAGATACCGCATGAACCGCGTAGGAAATCAGGGGTATTGCCTGCTCAATGAAGGCGGTTCCCGGGTGCCTGCTCGTCTGAATTTTGTGAAAGAACAGGGAGAATGGAAGCTGGAAGAAATCCATTGGGCAAAAGACGGCAGTGGATATGCTCCTTCCATCGAGGAAATGGCACCCAATGAAGAAGTGGCGCAGAAAATGATTGATTTCGACAGTGACGATATGACACGCTTGCTCTATGACAATTTGATTCAGTATATGAATCTAACAGATACCTCTTACATGGTTTATGATATGGGGTATAAAACAGAAGATTTACAGCAGAAACTGCGCCAGTTTTTACAGCTGGCATAATGCAGAATAATAAAAAAGCCGGAATCCTTTGCAAGGATTCCGGCTATCTTTGTTTTCTGAAAAGCCTTAGCATTTATACTGGCTGCATAGATTCGGCAATCTTTTTCATATCTTGTTCCTGCATCTCTCCACGAAGGATACAGGTCAGGTTTCCCTGTTTCCAGCATAATGTGTTTCCAAGCTGGCTTTTCTGGAATTGGTAAGTGCCTTCTTGTAATGTCTGTCCTTCTTCCATACCACTTTGTTTTGCAATGTATGCGGCATCATTGGACTGAAGGAACCAAAGGGATTCCGTCTTTATTTTTGGTGGAGAGAAGTCATGTCTTTTGTTTCGCCCAGAAATAAATTTTTCAAAATAGCATTCTACCGTAACAGTGTTATTTTCCGTTCTGGCTTCTGCGTGATCCAGATTCATTTCTTCCGGCATGGTGGTGGGAAAATACATTTCTTCCGGTTTGGTTTCTGCCAAAAGGATGGTTACTTCCTCCCTGTCTGTATCTGAAAGTTCTTTCCAAATCATATCAGGCTGGCTGGAATTTAAAAATAAGTAAACCACACCTACAAGAAGAACAACCAAAAGACCGCCTTTGTTTAATAAACGCAAAGAGATGGCCCCTTCTCATATGCTTTCGATTTCACGTTATGATTACAGTAAAGTTTAGCACCTTTTGATAGGAAAAACAACAAAAGAACAAAATGTTACTATTTTTTTAAGAAAATCCAAAAGGAATTGTATGCTATATACAAAAAATGAAATCTATTGTAGAATATAGAAAACCAAAATCAGAAAGGGGCTGGAATACAATCAGCAGTTTGTTATTGGAACAGGCATAGATGAAAAGGGGGATATTTATGGACGAAAGATATGATGAAAAGAATCAGGGTACCTGGGCAAACAATGAGCAAATGCCGGATATTCTAAAGGATGGAAATATTCTGGCAAAGGAATCTGAGAAGAAAGAGCATGCGGAAATTCTGGGGAAATGGCTGTGGATTTTGTTCTGGCTCATCATTCCCAGTGCCATCGCAGGCATTTTGGGGAATGAAAATCTCTTTGGCAAGGAGTCAGGTGTTTATATTTTTGGAACCATCTTGTCCATGGTTGTAGGGATTTTGTATGGCGTGATCCTGATGCCCATGAAAGAGGTGGAAGAAAAATATCGCATGGCGGGTATCTTCAGCATTTTAGCTGCGGTGTTATCCATGGCATTGGAAGTCGTTCAGGTGGAAAATCCATTGATGGTTCTTGTCATTGGTCTGCCGACACTGATTTTGGGACTGGTAGCGAAATATTATGAATTCCATAGCCATGCGGCAGTGCTGCGGGACTTTGATCTGGAGTTCTCTCAAAAGTGGCTAACACTGTGGAAATGGTATTGTGTGGTCATTGCGGGGATGATTGTGAGTGCGTTGGTTGTCTTGATTTCCTTCTTGTTGGCAGCACTCCTCATTTTGGCATTTGCCATTGGTACTTTTGTGATTGCCATTGTGCAGCTGGTTTACCTGTATAAGATGGCAAAACTGTTCCGTCAGTATGCTTAAATAATATGTATTAAAAAGAATAGAGCTTAGGGGCATCTTCATAAGAAAACAAAGAAGGCTGAAATCCTTGTCATATAGAGGATTTCAGCTTTCTTATTTTTACTGAGATTTTATTTGAAATGTTTTCTTCTGAAGACGGCCGTCGCAATTCCCCTTAAGAAATGAAGGAAAAGAAAAATTAGTGTTTTCTTAAGGGGAAGTTGCTTTTCTCCATTCTTTTTTTTGTTGCAAACAGATCACAAATATTACACCAATGTATCAAAATGTGTACAGATTTCTTAAAACAGCAGACAAAAAATGGGTTTCTGCTATACTGAGTTTAGAAGCAAATAGACAGGGCAAAAAAGGGGGAATTTGTATGAAAAAAGGGTTATGTATTTTGCTGAGCAGTGCCATGCTTATGGGAACAGTACCTGTATATGGGAATGTGCCTGAAGTGGAACAGGTGACACATACCTATCGTGCGGAAGTTGGCACGAAGAATTTCTATAAGGATGATGTATTGCAGACTTTGGATACGGAAATTTACCTGAAAGATGGTTATGTGATGCTGCCGGTGCGAGCGTTTTTTACAGCCATGGGGGATCAGACCATCATTGATTGGAACAGGGAAAAACGAATCGCTTCTGTTATGCAGGGGCCAAATATCATTACCATGAATGTGGATCAAAATGAAATCCGAGTCAATGGAAAAGTGCTTCCTGTATCAGGAAAAATGGAAACAAAAGACGGGCGTTTGTTTGTGCCTCTGCGGAATTGGAAACATATCCTCAACGCCTGCAATTATCCATTGACAGATGAAGATATTATCTGGAACAGCGCAGAGCAGGAAGCAGTTGTCAAAATCAAGGAAAGCAAAGTTACAGAACAGAAAGATGTGCGGGAATTGGTACTGTCTGGGGAAGGACAGGCACCAAGCTATGCCATGGAAATGACAGATCGGTATGATTTTGTTGAAAATGCAGGAGATGGATATTTTATCGCGCTGAAATATGGAAAAGACGCTCCGGTAGGTGTTATCACCGCAGGGCAGGAATGCGATTATGATGTAATCGACAGCACAGGAAAGGGATTGATCGATTTTCCGGCGCATAGTGTTTTCCAGTTGGAATATCTGGGAGAAAATCTGTTTTATGTGACCAGCGCAGATCTTCGTGAGAAATATGTGTTAGACCAGACAGGCAAGACCGTGTTTACCCTGCCCTATGACAGAATTCTGGATTATTCCGAAGGAATGGCAGTTGTTGGTGATATGGTCAATGGGGAATACCTGTATGGTTATGTGGATGTAAAAGGAAATCTCCAAATTCCTCTGCAATTTACAAAGGCAGAACCATTTTCCGAAGGTGTTGCAGCAGTCAGTCAGGGAAAATTGGAGCAGAAAAAATGGGGATTTGTTGACAAAAATGGAAAATTTGTTGTGGAACCGATTTATAATGCTTGCGGTAGTTTCCGGGAAGGATTGGCAATGGTGCGGACTTCTGAAGGTGTAGGATTTGTAAATCATCGGGGAGAATTTGTGATTTCGCCGGTATATAAATCAGCAAGTAATTTTGTCAACGGAACAGCATTTGCCGTTACAGGAGAAAATAATGAGGTCTGGATCATTGACGATGCTGGAAAGAAATTGCGGAAAATTACAGAAGTGAAGGGAGGCAGTGCATCCGCAGAAGGAAATGACCAATTGATGCAAGTGGAATATATTGTAGAGGGAGTTGCTGGCGAAGATCATACTCATGTGATCCAAAATTATGATAAAAATGGAGCCATTTCCGATGATGTTTTCCGTTTGGAAAAAGAACTGTCAGAGGGGCTTGCGCCGGTATATGACAATACACGGACAATGATGGGTTATGCCGATGAAACAGGAAACATGATGATTATGCCATCTTTTACGAAGGCAGAATCCTTCAAGGATGGCTATGGAGTGGTAAAACGTGTGGTAGAGAAATCAGATGGTTCCTGTGACGAAGAATGGGGGATCATCGCAAATCCGTTGATGAAATGATTAGGGGGGCTTTGTATGAAAAAGGGAATTTGTATTTTGCTCAGCAGTGCTTTGCTGATGGGGACAGTACCTGTGTATGGGGATATGGCTGAAGTGGAGCAGGTAACGCACACCTACCGGGCGGAAGTTGGCACGAAGAATTTCTACAAAAACGATGTTTTGCAGACTTTGGATACGGAAATCTATCTGAAAGATGGTAATGTGATGCTGCCGGTGCGGGCGTTCTTTACGGCAGTAGACGAAAATGCCAAAATCATATGGGACAGAGAGAAACAAACAGCAACGGTATGGATGGGGGAATACCGTATCCTGCTGGATGTACCGAAAAATAAGATACAGGTAGAATATGGCAATATAAACGTATCAGGTAAAATGGAAGTGAAAGATGGGCGTTTGTTTGTACCTCTGCGAAACTGGCAGGAAATCCTGAAACGCTGCAACTATGAAATGGACGAGAATAGCATTGTCTGGAACAGCGAAAAAGGTGAAGCTATCGTCAAAGTAGGCGAATATGTCATCAACAGAGAGCAGGAATTGGCAAAGACAGAAATCACAGGAGAAGGACAAAAACCTGTTTATCTGGTGGAACCGACAGAAGAATATGATTCTATCCAAAATGTAGGGGATGGCTATTTCATCGTAGAAAAACGGGATAATGTAGGGGAGTTGGAGATTTTTGACAGTACTGGAAAAGTACTTGCCACCTTTGCGCCTGGAACTATCAGCCGTATCGGATATTTGGGAGAAGATCGTTTCTATATTTATAAAGGAAAAGAACAGCCTCAATATGTCGTAGATGCCAATGGAAATCAGTTGTTTTCTGTGCCTTATGATTCATTAAGAGGATATAATGAAGGATTGGCATTGGTTCGGGAAAAAACGGAAAATGGCTATCGTTATGGCTATATAGACACAGAAGGGAATTTGCAGATTCCCATGCAGTATGGATTCATTGACACAAAAGGGAATGTGGCCATTGAGCCAAAGTATCGCTCCGCGGATCCTTTCCGGGAAGGACTGGCACATGTGCAGACCATTTCCGGGGAAGGCTTCATCAACCATCAGGGAGAAGAAGTGATTCCGCCCCAGTATGGTTTTGTCAGTGATTTCCAAAATGGTACCGCTTTTGCCGTTACAAAAGATCGGCAGATCATTGTTATTGATAAAAATGGGGAAGAAGTCAGAAAGTTACTGGAATTACCGAAAGAAACATCTTATTTCTATACGCCATCCTGGGATTTGCTGGAAGTAGAATATCCGTTGGGATATCAGGGAATTTATCGTTATTATGACAAAAATGGAGAAATCTCCAGAGAAACATATGAACTTCAGTCCGGTTTTTCGGAAGGGCTTTCTGCTGTGATTGATAAAGAAACAGGAAAATACGGCTATGCCGATGAAACGGGGAATATGGTCATTTCACCTTTGTTTGATGAAGCGGAAAGATTCTCGAATGGATATGCCGTGGTGAAACAGATCATTCCAAATGAAAACGGTATAAGGACCGTAAAAGTAGGGGTTATCAAAAATCCTTTGATGAGGTAATACATAAGGGAGGAATTTTACATGAAAAAGGGTTTTGTATTTTGCTGAGCAGTGCTTTGCTTTTGACAGGGACAGTACCAACATGGGCAAAAGAGGAACGCTTGTTGCTGGAGCCTCATGAGTATCGTGGGATAGTTGGTACGACAAATTTTTATAGGGACGATGTCTTGCAGTCTTCGGATGCGGAAATCTATTTGAAAGACGGCTATGTGATGCTGCCCTTGCGGACATTTTTTACATCCATCAATCCTGATGCGCAAATCTATTGGAATAGCGTAGACCAGCGGGCAGGGGTACTTCTGGGAGAAAGTTCTGTATTTTTGTATGTGAAGGAAAATAAGATCGTTGTCAATCGCGAAGAACAGCCTGTGGTGGGAAAAATGGAAGTGAAAAACGGTCGGTTGTTCATTCCACTGCGAGACTGGCTTACCATATTGAATCAATGCGGATATCAGTTGACAGATGCGGATCTCCATTGGGACAGTACCAAACAGGAAGTGACTGTAACCGTCCGGGAAAACCAGATTATTTTCGAAGAAAATCTGAAAACACCTGTCATTTCCGGCGAAGGACAGGCACCGGTCTATGCGGTGGCACTGACCGCTACATACAGTGGCATACAAAATCTGGGAGATGGATATTTCCTTGGGATCGATGATACAGAAGGATATTACAAATATGCTTACGATATTTTGGACAGCAACGGAAAAGTAAAAAGTCATTTCGCACCAGGGGAAATCTTCAGGATGGAATATTTGGGAGAAGGAATGTTCTGTGTATACACAGAGAGATGGGAACAGGAATACGTTATGGATGAAAATGGACAGAAACAGTTCGATGTGGCTTATGATTCCATGGACTATAGTCAATAAAAAAGACACGATTTTTAAATATATT
>UMEM01005239.1_pt1 | contig 15304 bp, 16 predicted proteins | sample 1964761 | NCBI WGS metagenome assembly UMEM01 (sample SAMEA4836021, study PRJEB28245) | human gut metagenome | biome: gut microbiome; material: fecal sample | place: Denmark | collected 2008 | reverse complement strand
ATTAAAAGTTTTGCCCTTTCTCTTAAAGTTTTTCCTCTTAAATGGGCAATTCCATATTCTGTTATAACATAGTCCACATCATTTCTTGTAGTGGTAACTGGAACTCCTTCTTCAAAATTAAAAACTATCTTTGAAATAGTTCCATTGGCAGCAGTTGATGGAAGAGCTATTATTGATTTTCCTCCTTTAGACATAGTTGCTCCTCTTACAAAATCAACCTGTCCTCCCGGTCCACTAAATTCTTTTGAGTTAATATATTCTGCATTTACTTGCCCTGTTAAATCAACTTCAATAGCAGAATTAATTGAAATCATATTATCATTTTGAGCTATGATAATAGGATTATTTACATAGTCAACAGGGTGTAGTTCTATTGCAGGATTATTATCAGCATAGTCATATAGTTTTTTACTACCCATTAAAAATGTTGCTATTGACTTATTAGGATTTAGATTTTTCTTTTTATTTGTTATGACACCTAAATTGATTAAATCAACAATCCCATCAGAAATCATTTCTGAATGTATTCCTAAATCTTTTTTATCTTTCAAAAAATTTAAAACTGCCACTGGTATTGCACCAATTCCAAGTTGTAAAGTATCGCCATCATTAATTAAACTTGCACAAAATTCCCCTATCTTTCTTTCAATTTCTCCAACAACTGGTGGTTGAACTTCTGGAATAGGAGTATCTTCTTCAATGATATAGTCAATGTCATCTATATGTACAAAACAATTTCCAAAAGTTCTTGGAACAAATTTATTTATTTGTGCAATAACAATTTTTGCACTTTCAGTAGCTGATTTAGTGTAATCACAAGAAAGTCCATAACTACAATATCCATGTTCATCAGGAGGGGATACTTGAAGTAACATAGCATCAAGTGATAATTCTCCATCTTTTCCAAATAATTTTGCAGTTTCAAAGAAGAATGTTGGAGTATAATCTCCATAAGAACTATTTGCTGCTTCTCTTGTTTTAGGACCAATGAATAAAGCATTATGCCTAAAATATTCTGAATTTTCTTCCTTTGCATACTCACTTTTTCCTACTGACAGTAAATGAGCAATTTCTAATTTTTTAAATAATTTTTTGTTTCTAAGCAGTGCTTCTGTTAAAACAGTTGATTCAGAACAAATATGTCCAAAAGAAATTCTTTTAGCATCTTTAATTTTTTGAATTGCTTCATCAGGAGTACAAATCTTTGCCTTATAACTTTCTTTCCAATTTTTCATATATACCTCTTTAAAACTTTTAGTTTGTTAAATATTGTCTAATCTAATATTTAACTTATATTTTGTTTTAAATTATATAAATTTATTTTTTAAAAGTCAATAAAGTCGTTTATATATATAATGCAGTGTTGCACTCATTTAAAACATATTTATATAAAAAAGTCTTGATATTAAATAATAATTATGATAAATTAATTCTAACAAGGTAGGTGATAAAATTGAAAAAAAACAAATATTTTAATGAAATTGAAAAAATTTATAAAGAAATGAGTCCTCACCTTAAAGAAAGGTTAAAAGAATTTAAAAATATATGGAAAAATGGCTCAAATAAAGATATTCATTTAGAATTATCTTTTTGTATACTGACACCTCAATCTAAGGCATTGAATGCTTGGCAAGCTATAACAAATTTAAAAAAAGATGATTTAATTTACACAGGAAAAGCAGAAGAACTTGTAGAATTTTTAAATATAGTTAGATTTAAAAATAATAAGGCTAAGTATCTTGTTGAATTAAGAGAACAGATGACAAAAGATGGAGAACTTATAACCAAAGATTTTTTTGATTCCCTTCCTACTGTTACTGAAAAAAGAGATTGGATAGTAAAAAACATTAAGGGAATGTCTTACAAAGAAGCTAGCCATTTTTTAAGAAATGTAGGTTTTGGAGAAGATATTGCAATACTTGATAGACATATCTTAAAAAATTTAGTTAAATTAGAGGTTATAGATGAGTTGCCAAAAACTTTAACTCCTAAATTATATTTAGAAATAGAAGAAAAAATGAGAAATTATTGTAAGCTTGTAAAAATTCCTATGGATGAGATGGATTTATTACTTTGGTATAAAGAGGCAGGAGTAATATTTAAATGACATTCAATGAAGAAATTGAAAATGAAATAAAAGAATTTGTGAGTAGAACAGAAAATGTCTATTATTTTCCAGACAGTAACTATGGAGTAGAGTATTTAAATAATAATTTTAGTTTTTTAGGGACAAAAATAAATTTATCAAAAGAAAATAATTATATAAGTTATGATTTTAAGAAAAATAATTTTTTAGATATGATAAAGTTTTTTGAATTTAAAAAGATAAAAGAAGAAATATTAGCAAGTAGTGAAATTCATTATATTGGAGATGGAATAACAAACAGTGAATTAATATTTTCAGGGAAAGAATTTTTTAAAATTTTAGAATTTCTTTTTGAAAATATACCAGAACATCATTATTTTTTTGATGAAGATAGAAGATGGGGGTTACTTGTAGCAACAGAAGGTTGGATAACTTATGGAGAAAAATCTAATAAAAATGATATATAACTTTGCAATACTCTTGAATATATGGTATTATAAAAAGATAATCATAAAATGGAGGTGGGGGTTATGGAAAATTTTTTGTTAGCATTCAATGTTGTTTTTCCAATTTTTCTTATAATGATGTTAGGTGTAATTCTAAAAAGAAAAAATATGGTAGATGATAAATCTTTGAATGTTATGAATTCTTTAATATTTAGGTTATTTATGCCTACGCTACTGTTTTTCAATATTTATAATACAGGAGATTTATCAACACTTTCATTTAATAATCTAAAATTATTAGCTTATGCTTTTATAAGTATTCTAATAGTTCTTTTCCTTGCTTGGTTAATCTATATGCCTAATGTTAAAGATAAAAAGAAATTATCTGTTTTGATTCAAGGTGTGTATAGAGGGAATTTTGTCTTATTTGGTTTGGCTATTGCAGATAGCTTATATGGAAAAGAAAATTTAGGAACAGTTTCATTATTAACAGCTATTGTAATCCCAACATTTAATGTTATAGCAGTTATACTATTGGAATATTATTCAGGTAATGAAGTAAATAAAATTAAGTTAATAAAACAAGTATTTAAAAATCCTTTAATAATTGCAACATTGACTGCAATAGTTTTTTTAGTCTTAAAAATAAATATTCCAAAACCAGTATATAAAGCTATAGGAGATATATCAAAAATAGCAACGCCATTAGCTTTTCTTGTTTTAGGAGCAGGATTGAAATTTGGAAATATATTAAAAAATTTAAAATATTTAATTTCTGTAAATATATTAAGGCTTATCGGAAATCCATTAATAACTGTTGGTCTTGGAAAATTATTAGGTTTTCAAGGAATAGAACTAGTTGCTTTACTTTCAATGAGTGCCTGTCCAACAGCAGTAGTTTCATATACTATGGCAAAAGAAATGAATGCTGATGGAGATCTAGCTGGGGAAATAGTTGCAACAACAAGTATGCTTTCAATATTTACAATTTTTTGTTGGGTACTTGTATTAAAAAATTTAAGTTGGATATAGGGTGTAGAGAAGAAGAGCTAATATATTTATAACTCTTCTTTCTACATTTTATGTTAAGGAGTTGTTATTAATTTATCTATATTTTTTCAATTTTAATGAAGGTATCCACCATTTTAATTTCCAAGCTATTAGCCACATAAAAATGACTATTCCTAATATTGCCCACGTTACTATATGTCCACCTATGACTGGAAAAATACTCATAACTATTGGTGGAACAACTTGTAAACCGATTATCAAAGGACGATTAAACAAATCAGATATTCCAGAATCTTCTATTCCTCTTGATTTTAAATCTGGATCTACAACTCTTTGAAGTAAAACCCCAGTTGCTGCTACCCCAGTGGCATGTCCCCAACACATCATATTACGTTCAAACCAATCTTTTGATGAAGATTTTCCTCCAACATATATAAACCATAACCATGTAACAATAAAACCTATTGTACAAATTATTAATAAAGGTCCAGCATAATCTAAAACTACTGATAAATTTAAAGAACCTATTCCTGACACCATAAGGAAATCTGTTGCTACTCCTTGTATACGACTTATAGAAAATCTATCTACATATTTTGATGCCTTTGTTTTATTTAAAATACTATTTAGTAAAAAACCTGCTAAAAGTGCCGTACAAAAGGCTGGAATTGATATAGGATATCCCATTTTTGATGTAAACAATTTAAAATAATTTGCTGATAACACACCAAGTATTGAAGCCAATAACACTAAGCCTATATGAAAAGACATAGGATCTAAACATATTGAAGAAATTGTAACTTTTCCTTGAGGCTTTTGCTTTTCTTCTGGTATTAATCCTGTTCTTAATTCAATAGGTAAATCTTGAGGATTTTCAACATAATGAGTATATCCTTTACGAGTTCCCCAATTTATAATAATAACACCAAATATAATTCCTCCAACTATACCAATGGTTGCACAAGTATTTCCAAAATCAATCATATTTGGAATGCCTAAATCTTGAAGAGCATTTCCAACTGCAATAGCTGTTCCATGTCCTCCATAAAAACCTGTTGCCATCATTAAACCAAATTGTTCTGGAAGGCTTGGATAAATATATTTTAGCAAATACATTGTTACAAGCATTCCAACAGCATATTGTAAAACTGCAATTCCAGTTATATTAAAAAACATTCCTCCAATTGTAGAACTTGATGTTGCTTCTTTGTCAGGTTTATCACCAATTGGAGTTGAAGCAAATATTACTACAATTAAAACAGCTGCATAAGTTCCAAAACTTGAAGATAATTTTAATATATTGTATCCTTTAGGACCCAAAATTAATGCTATAAATCCTGCTATTAACGCAGATGGTATTAATAACTTTTGAAAAATCTTAACCTTTGCCCTTAGTATTTGCCCTATTAATAATAAAACTGCCATTATACATATATCATTAAATACATCCCATATTGCTTTAGTCATCGTAAGTTCCATAGAATCCTCCTCCAAGTTTATCCTTTATAATAAGGTAATTGTTCATCAAACTTTTCTTTATTATTTTTATACCAAGCACATAAATGTTTTATTGTTTCTTTAGCCTTAGCTATTGAAGCTAAATCTGAATTAAAACCTTGATGTGGTTGAACATAAAAATTTTCACTAAGAGCTAAAGCCTTTTCTTCTATTTCTTTAGCTGCTTTTAAATCTTCATTTTGAGTTTTTACCTCATTCTTTAAAAACTTTGAAAATATAGATTCATTTGAAAAAACATCCAATGCAATTCCACTTAATATACCTTCTTTATAGTATTTTAATAATATACTTTCTGGAGCTATCTCTCCTCTTGTTACATTTATAAAAATTAAACCTTTTTTTGCCATTAAAAATTCAATATCTGAAAAATAACCAACATTATAAAATTTACTATCTGGATTTTTAGTTAAATTCATAACATTAATAATAACATCACTATTTTTCATAGCTTTTTCTTTTGTTACAAAATTAAAAATATCTCCATATTCTTTTTTTAATTCATCTTCTCTGATATCAACAGCTTGTGTAGAAAAACCATTTATTTCTAGCAATTCATAAACTTTTTTTCCTATTTTTCCTACTCCAAATACAGTTGCAATTCTATTTTTATTTATTTCAATAAAAGATGAAATATTATTTCTTTCAAAACTTTTTGTTTTTGACATATACTCATTTAACTTACCACAAGTTGCATAAACAAACTTTATAGCCGTTTGTGCTACTGCATCAACACAGTATTCTCTTAGGGAAGTTAAATTAATTTTATTTTGTAAATGTTCAAAATGGTCATAACCAGCACTCCTAGTTATTACACTTTTCTTTTCACCTATTAAATAGTCCAAAGGTAAAATTGAATGTGTTTTTGTTGTAATAATATTAGGTAATTTTGTATCTGGGTATTCTTCTAAATAAGTTTGTAAATTTTTTTCTGTTATTAAATAATTTAAATTTTTTGGTAAAAGATTATTTTCTTGTGCTTTTATTGTTTCTGTTTTTAAATGTTCAGCTTCTTTTCCTAAAGCTTCAAAATGTATGATATCGTAATTCATAGTTCCTCCTAAAATTTTTAGTTTATTTTAGGAACAAAATATGATATAATTGACTTGCTTAGGGTATGATTATATCATATCTGTCCCATTTTGTACTTTGTGCAAAGTGGGATTTTTTATTTTAATGCTTCCCATAATTGCTTCACTATAATATTTTTAGTTATATTTTTAAAAAACATGTTCCCTCCTTTCGTTCTATAATATAGAACTAAGTTTGTTATTATTGACTATAATATACACCTTCTTAATTTTTATGTCAACATTATTTTATAAAAATACATATTATTTTGAAATACACCATAAATGTAATATATATTAATTATAAACATTGAAAATATTTATTTAAAATGTTAGAATAAATAATATAGATTTATTGAGATAGGAGTATAAATAAAATGATAAAAAGTTTAAATAAAGCTATAGAAATATTAGAATTATTAAAAAAAAATCCTTCTGGTTGTAGTTTATTACAAATTTATACTACTCTTGGGATACCTAAAAGTACAGCCTATGGGTTACTTCAAACACTATTGTCAAAAATGTATATTTTAAAGGATGAAAATTCACTTTATAAACTTGGACCAGCTCTAATTTTTTTGGGAAAAGTTGCAGCATCACAAAATAAACTTCAAGATATTGCATATCCAATTTTAAAAAATTTGACATCAGAAATAAAAGTAGATTCTTTTTTGATGATTCCAACAGGTTATAAAGGTTGCGTACTTGAAAGATTTGATGGTGAACAAAGTATAAAAATTATAGAAAGATTTGGAAATGAATTTTTCTTACATTGTGGTGCAACTAGAAAAGCTATACTTGCCCATAAATCAAAAGGTTTTATTGATGAGTATATCAAAAATGTGATTGAAGATAAGAGAAATAAAATAACTTTGACTGCTGAGGAATTAGAAAAGAGTTTAAAAAAAATAAGAAAAGAAGGAGTTGCTGTTTCATATGGAGAATATGCAAAAGGGACTATTGGAGTGGGAGCTCCAATTTATGACTATAACAACAATGTAGTTGCTTCCATTGGAATAAATCTTCTTGAAAGTAATGAATTAACTGATAAAAAATTAGAAGAATACAAAAAAATCATAAGAGAAAAAGCTGAAGAAATTTCAAAAAGTATGGGTTCATCTAAATAAATATAAATAAAAAACGTAAAAAATTTTATAGAGTCAACTTAGAATTTTTTACATTTTTTCTATTTTTTGTTTTTAATTTATAAAGTTCCAAAATTAATGACTTTCTTTTTCTTCTTTTGTTCTTAATAGTCCAAATTGGATAGTTATACAAGTTGTAACTATTAATGCAAAAATATAGAAGGAATATTTTAAAACTTCCAATGGAGATACATCTACCAAAGCTGTAACCATAAGCATTCCTCCATCATAAGGAGTTAAGGCTAAAAATGCACAAGCAAAAATATCTATAAGACTTGCTAATCTTTTTGGAACAATATTATATTTTTGTCCAATTTCTTTTGCAATAGGAGCTGTGATAATTATAGCAATAGTATTATTTACTAATGCTGCTGATAAAAGTCCTGAAATCAAACCTATTCCATATTCTGCATTTTTTCTATTTTTTATTTTTGAAGTTATACTGTTAACAAGCCATTCTATCCCACCATAATATTTTACTAAACCTATTAAACCAGAAATAAGAATTGCAACAATAGTAATACTGAACATATCAGACATTCCTTCACCAATAGCTCCTATCCAATCAAGAAAAGTGATATTTCCTTCTAATAATCCAATAATACCTGTCATAGCTATTCCTAAGACTAAAACTCCTGAAACATTAAATCCAATTAAAGCAGTTATTAAAACTACTATATAGGGAAGTACTCTGATGATGTGGTAATTATATTCACCTGTTATATTTCCATTTCCACCCATAATCCCATACATAATTGCTGCAAAAATAGCTGCTGGAAGTGCAATGAAAAAATTCATTTTAAACTTATCTTTCATTTCAGAACCTACACCTTTTGCAGCAGAAATTGTTGTATCAGATATCATAGATAAGTTATCTCCAAAATATGCTCCACCTATTACTGCAGCAGCAGTTAAAGGAATGTTTAAGTTAGCTGCTTGAGCCACTCCAATAGCTATTGGTGCCATTGCTGCTACTGTTCCCATTGAAGTACCAATAGCAGTTGAAATAAAACAAGATATTAAAAATACTCCAGGTACTAAAAATACGCTTGGTATAAAAGTTAGTCCCAAATTTACAACAGATTCAACTCCACCCATTGCCTTAGCTGCTCCTTGAAATCCTCCAGCTAAAAGATATATTAAACCTATTAAAATTACTCCAGGATTTCCTGCATTTTCTGAGAAAATATCTATCTTTTTTTCAAGTTTCATTCCTTTATTCATAAGTAAAGCAACAATAATACCAGCTAACAATGCTACATGTCTTGGGAATTTTTTAAAAGCACCTTCTGCTCCCATTAAAGTAAAGAAAATTCCACTCCCTATATATAAAACTAAAAATACTATAAGAGGTAAAAATGAGATAGCACCATACTTTTTTTCTTTTAATTCACTTTTCATATTTTATATCCTCCTTAATTTCTCATATTCACTTACTATATTTTCAACAGCATTTTTAACAATTTGAGGGTCTGTTGCTAAATTTATACGAATAAAGCCTTTAAAATTTTCTCCAAACCATTCTCCAAAATCTATTGCTAAATTACATTTATCTTGGATAAATTCTTTAACCTTATCAATGGGAATAATTTTTCTTAAATCTAAAAATACTAAATACGTTCCCTCTAAATTAGTTATTGTGATTTCAGGAATATTTTTATTTAATTCAGATTTTAAATAATTAAAGTTATCTTCTATTAATTCTTTTACATTTTTTAGCCAATATTGTCCTTTTTCATAGCCAACTTGTGTTGCAAGCATACCAAGAATATTACATTCAGTTTGATTTATTTTCTTAATTTCTTCATCATATTTTTTTCTTAATTTATTGTTACTAATAATAATATTAGAATGTATTAACCCAGCTAAATTAAATGTTTTAGAAGCAGCAGATACAGTTATTAAATTATCTGCATATTTCCCATTATTTACAATAGCTGATGGTATATGTTTATAGCCTTTCATAATAATATCTTGATGTATTTCATCTGAAATGACAAGAACATTATATTTTTTACAAATTTCTAATATTTTAGATAGTTCTTCCTCTTTCCAAACTCTACCAGCAGGATTATGAGGAGAACATTGTATAAATAACTTAACATTATTTTCAACTATTTTCTTTTCTACTTCTTCATAATCAATAGTGAAATATCCATCGGTATTTTTTAAATCACAAGTAATTAATTTTCTATTATTATCTTTTACAGCATTATGGAAAGGATAATAAACAGGTGTTAGAATAAGTACAGAATCATTAACTTTTGTAAAAATATTTATAAACCAATAGATAGCAGTTACAACACCAGTTGAAAATCTTAACCATTCTTTTTTTATTTCATAATTATGTTTTTCCTTATGCCACTTAATAACAGCATTGTAATAATCATCACTGACATAAGAGTATCCAAATACTCCATGTTCTATTCTTTCCTTTAAAGCCTCAACAATTTCTTTTGGAGTTTTAAATTCCATATCAGCAACCCACATAGAGATTAAATTAGGAGAACCAAATCTAACATCTAAAGCATCCCATTTTAATGAATTAGTACCTTTTCTTTCAACTAAATATTCTTTTAAAAATTTTTCTTTTTCCATAAGTTTCTCCTCTTATATATTAATTCTTTTGTAAAGCAAGTTTTTTCCATTTTCTAATTTTTATTCTAAAAGTTTCAAAAGGTGCAGCAGTGTTTTTAAGAATAAATTTACATACTTCCCAAACAGCAGTTTTAGTTGAGTTATCTGCCCATTTTCTTTGATATGGTTTAAATAATTCATCTTCAGACATTTCGTCTATCATCTTATAAATATCAGAAATATTTTTATTTAAAATAGATTTTAATTTATCTAAGGATAAATGAGAATATTTTTCATTAAACCATTTATACAATTCAGTAAATTATTCCATTTAAAATTCTCATTAGGTGTATGAACTTCTAAACCAGCTTTTTCATCCTTTTCCCATTTTAAAAGTAAAGTTGTCCAGCCAACTTGATAAGCTAAATTTTCAGCAGGAGTTCTATCAACTTCTTTAAATCTTTTATCTTTTAAATCTTCTGATATATTTTCAAATTCATCAATATATTTTTTGTATGAAGCCTTAATTGCATTTGTTAATTCTATTTTTGATATGTATTCCTTCATAAAAACACCTCTTATAAATATTTTTACCATTATACCATAAAAAAGACTGCCATAAAAATAATTTACAACAATCTTTTTAGTTAAATACTTTAATTAATAGTTAAATTGTCTATAGTATCTCCTAATATCAAGGCTATGTTTAGTATTATCTTCAAAATGAAATGCTAAACGATCAACCAATATTGTGGAAGCTATAGTAGGAGCTATAATCCAACGGTATTTTTCATCTATTCCTTTAAGTAGAAAATCTTGAGTATCTATTACAGTTAATTTCTCAGTATAATTTTTTAAAAATTTCTCTGCTCTATTATCAAGTATTCTAGTTTTTCCAGAACTTTTTATTAAGAATACACAAGTATCTTTTTCAATTAATTCTAATGTTCCATGAAAAAATTCAGAACTAGTAACTGATTTTGTTTTAATCCATTGCATTTCTTCTAATAAGCACATTGAGAATAAATAGGTCTCACCCCAAGTTTCTCCACTTCCAATCCAAATCATATAAGGCTCTTTATAATATTTTTTTCCTATTTCTTTGGCAATAGGCTCAAATTTATATTTTGCTTCTAAAAGATTTTTAGGAAGTTTTTTTAATTGTTCAGCAAATTTTTCATATTCAGAAAAATCTCCATTATTTTCCATTAATCTAAAAAATAACCAAAATAATAGCATGTATTCATATTCAACACCATTTTCGTGTCTCATTGGAATAACATAGTTAGAGTTTAATGCTAAAGGAGAGTTTAATTCTTTTGTTAAAGATATCACTCTTATTCCATTTTCTTTTGCATACTTAGCCATAGCAACAGTTTCTTTGGTATCTCCAGATTTAGATAATGTAATCAGAATAGAATTATTAGAAAGAGATTTATGACCTCTTGTTAATAGCTCGGCAGCTTGTTCTATAAAGATAGGTTTTTTAGTAATTTGTTTTGCAATTTCTCCTATTGCCATCATAGGAGCAAGACTCCCTCCAACAGCTGAAAAAAATATATTTTCATATCCTTCAACAGAAATTTCATCTGCTACCTTTTTAGCAATAGGATAAGCTTCTATAATTAACTCAGCACTTTTTCTATATTCATCTTCATTAAATTTAAGCATTTCTTTGTATTTAGACATCTATACCTCCTATTTTTAGATTTTACTTTTTAAAACCTTGTCAAAATTTTCAAAAATTTTTATATTTAAATCAATTTTTTTAATTTCAGCTATTCTATAACTCATAATTTGTATAGGAATTATTAAAAGTAAAGTTGCTAAATGCTCATTTAAATTTAAGTTTAGGTTTATATCTCCACTATCTAATGCTATAACAAAACTTTGTTTTATGTATGGCATCATATAATTTTTAAGTAAAAATAATCTTTGGCTTAGTTTTCCTTTATTATCAAAGTAAAAAATTATATGTTCTTTATTTGCTTCTAAATATGGTCCATGCATATATGCTTCCAATTCAAAACCTTGAGAAGGAAGTCTTATTGTTTCAGTGAATTTAGTTTCAAATTCTTTTACAAGTCCAAAACAAGCTCCATAACCAATTCCAATAAATCTTTTAGCATTTAAAAATATTTCTTTTTTCTCTTTAATAAAATTTTCAGTTTTCAAAATAACTTGAGGTATATTTTCTATAATAATATTAAGCTCTTTTAAATAAACTTCTTTTTGTTTTGCTGAAATTAATTTTTTTTCTTTTGCTAATATTATTGCTAAAAGAAATAAATTTAAAACTGTTGCAGAAAATCCTTTTGTAACAAATCCAACTTGTTCAATTCCAATCCCTAAGTCTAAAATCATGTTTGACTCTTTTGCAATTATACTCATATTGTTAGAAGTAATAGCAATACTTGGAATATTTTTACATTTTTTCACATACTTTAAAGCAGATATAGTTGAAGTACTTTTACCACTTTGAGAAATAGCAATAACTAAATCTATATTTTCATTTATTTTTTCATAATTATAGTAATTAAAAGGTTCTTTAATTTCAATATTAATATTTAAAATATCACTTATAAAATATTTTGTGATTAAAGCTGCATTCATAGAAGAGCCTGTAGCAAGAATTAAAATATTTTTTAATTCTATTTTAATTAATTCTTTAATAAGAAGAGAATTTTTAGTTTCAAAATTAGAAATAATATTTTTTAAAATCTTTTCTTCTTCAAGAATATTAGTTAACATAGTTTCCTTCATAAATTCTCCCTAAAATATTCCTATAAATGAGCCTAAAATTCCTACAATAGCCATTCCTAAAAGAATTGTTAAAGGTTTTACCTTTTTTCCAAGAAGATAATAAACTATTCCAAATATACCTAGTTGTAAAATACCTGGCATAATATCATCTAAAATTCCTTGAATAGCTATTGGATTATTTTCACTACCTAAAACTAAAGGAGTGCTTATTTCTATCATTCTAGCAATCATTGCTCCTATCACTGTTAAACCAAGAATAGAAGCTCCAAAAGTCAATTTTTCCATTATTCCATTTTTTTCTAATTTATTTAAAAATTCTATTCCTAATTTATAACCAAGCTTTGTAAAAATATATCTTATAAAAATATGAGGAATATTAAATATTAAAAGGAATAATATAGGTCCTAGTATATTTCCTTGTAAAGAGAGAGCAGTTCCTATTCCTGTTGCTAGAAGCCTTAAAGTTCCCCAGAAGAAAGAATCTCCAATCCCAGAAAGAGGTCCCATTAAAGCAGTTTTTATATTATTTATAGAATTTTCATCAAAATTTTCTGATTCAGAATTTTCTTTTTCCATTGCAGAAGAAATTCCAAGCATCAAAGTTACAATATGAGGTGTCATATTAAAAAATTCAAGATGTCTTTTTAAAGCTTTTTTTAACCCTTCTTTATCATTAGCATAAATTTTTTTTAATACAGGTATCATTGCATAAACATAGCCAAGATTCATTTGTCTTTCGTAATTCCAAGCAAATTCCATTTGAAATGATCTCCAAAATACTCTATCAAGTTCTTTATTCATTTCTTTATTTTCAATATTATTAAAAATCTTCATCATTTTCCACCTCACTTTGATTTTTAGTTTTATAACGTAATTCAATTCCATTTGTAATATTAACAATAATTACAGATAAAATTGCTCCCATAATAGCAATTCCTGTTAAAGGAATTTGTGAATAAATAGCGATAGCAAAACCTAAAAATAAATAAGGAATTACAGTTTTATTAATTAAAAGCTTAGCTAGCATTGCAAATCCAAGTGCTGGAATAATACCTGTTGCCACAGCTAAACCTCTTTGAATAAAATCAGGGATAGCATTCAAAATAGAAGAAATAACATTGCTTCCTAAAAGATATGAAAAAAATACAATGGCTGCCAACATAAAAGAAAGTCCTAAACCAGATAATATTTGCATCCTTTCAATTCCTTTGGTATTTCCTTCCTCAGCATAAATATCAGCTTTATGTGATAACATAGGTATTAAAAGTCCTAAATATACATTTTTTAATATTAAAGTGAAAGTTGCTATTGGTAAAGCTAAAAGAAGTACAGTTTCAATTCCAGTTTTTGAAGCGATTGAAAAAGCTACTCCAAGTATACCTCCAGTAACTACATCAGGTGGAATAGAACCTCCAATTGAAAATGAACCAATAAAAGCAAGTTCTAAAGTAGCTCCCATTATAAGACCTGCTTTTATATCTCCCATAACTAATCCTGTGAATAAACCAGTAACAATTGGTCTTGATATTAAACTTGTTCCTAAGGCAAATTCACTTTGTGCTATAAATGCAATAAGTCCCAATAATAATGCTTGTAACATAACTACCTCCTTATCTATATAAAATTTTATTGTCTGTTGCTAGTTGACGAATTTCTATTTCAATTCCATTTTTTAATAAATCTTTTAGCATTAGTTCTTCATCTTCTAATAAATTTATGGTTTTTGAAATATTTTTACTATTTTCTCTTGGCTTAATTCCACCAAGATTTATTTGTTTAATTTGAGAGGTTTTTTTTGCAATTTTATATGCATCTTCAACTGATTCAACTATCACTAATAGATTATACTTATCTGTAATACCTGAATTTATAGAGATAATTGCATCATTTATATTTTTAATAACTAATTTTACTTCTTGTGGTTTAGCTAGTTTTAGTGTTGTTTTTCTTAATTCATCTGTTGCTACACTGTTATTAGCTATTAAAATACAGTCAGCTTTTAAGTTTTGTACCCATGAAAAAACTACTTGCCCATGAAGTAATCTATGATCAACTCTTAATAAAAGTATCATACTGCCTCCTTTTTAAAAATCTTCATCTTTTGAAATTTTTAATAGTTCTAAATTACAATATTTTACTGCATCTGATGAAATTGTTATGGAATTTTGAATTAGTTCCTCAGGAATTAAATAATTTTCTTGTTCTCCAAGTAAATTTAATATTAAAGGTAAGTTTAATCCAGTGATTAAATGAATATTTTTATTTGAAGAAATTTTTTCCATAAATAAATTATTGATACTTCCTCCAAAAATATCTGTAATTACAATAATTTTCTTATCATTATATTTTTTTAATATATTATCAATTTCACTTTTTAGATTAAAATCAGATTTTGTATAACAAGATAAAGTGCTTAAATTCTCAAATTTTCCAAGTATAATTTCAATTGAATTTTTTATTCCTTCCGCAAATAACCCATGAGTTGCAATTATAAATTGATACATTTCTTTCACCTCTAATATTTTTTATTAAAAAATAACACATAAAAAAAATGATGTCAAATTTTTTTCTTTTAACGTTAAATATAATTTTTCTTCTAAAAAAATATGTGTTATACTATTCATAAAATAGCACTTTAAATAGTAATTAACGTCTATAAAATAGAAATTTTTTCGTTGATGTTAAAATGTT